>Ga0116193_1001466_pt1 | contig 19485 bp, 16 predicted proteins | sample AD_UKC115_MetaG_FD_89892 | JGI IMG/M metagenome (GOLD analysis project Ga0116193, IMG submission 89892) | Active sludge microbial communities of municipal wastewater-treating anaerobic digesters from Hong Kong - AD_UKC115_MetaG | ecosystem: Engineered > Bioreactor > Anaerobic > Digestate... | reverse complement strand
TTCCTTTGCTTGTCCTGTTATCTCTTACCTCACTTGCTCAGGACGCCAATCAAACTTTTACAACCTTAACCCGTGAAAAATATATAGATAAATGTAAGGGTGCATGGTTAGGACAGATGATAGGCGTAACCTATGGAGATAAATATGAATTTCGCTCTAATGGGATTCCTATTCTTGACCCTATGGACCAATGGACTTCTAACTCATTAGAAAGGGCTTTTGGACAAGATGACCTGTATGTGGAAATGACTTTTCTAGAAGCACTCGAAAAGCATGGATTGAATATTACTTATGAACAAGCAGGAAAAGCATTTGCAGAATCTAAATATCCTCTATGGCATGCAAATAGGGCAGGTAGGGATAATGTAAGAAATGGGATTATGCCACCTCTATCTGGAAATCCCCGCTTCAATTTACATGCAGACGACATTGACTTCCAGATTGAAAGCGACCTATTTGGCATTATTTGTCCGGGACTATTCAAAGAAATGCACTCACTTGGAGAAATATTTGGCTCTATTATGAATTATGGCGATGGTTTATATGGAGGCTACTATATTGCGGGTATGTATTCATCTGCCTTTTTTATGGACAGCAATATTGAGGAAATAGTCAAAGCAGGAATTGATTGCTTACCTACTGAAAGCACTTATCGCAAATGTATAGAAGGTGTCTTGACTACTTACAAAGAACACCCCGGTGATTGGTTAAAAGCATGGGAATATGTTGAAAACAAATGGCAGAATGATGTGGATTGTGAACCCGGCAATCTGGTAAACATTGATGCAAAAATTAATGGTGCATATATTGCCATTGGATTGTTATATGGAAAAGAAGATTTAGAAAAGACATTAGAAATTACGACTCGTTGTGGTCAAGATGCTGATTGTAACCCGTCATCTGCTGCGGGTATCTTATGTTGTATGAAAGGATTCTCAAATTTAGAACCATTCTGGAAGGAATATCTACCACAAGTAAGCAAAAATAAATTCATTTTTACAAATTATTCATGGGAAAACCTTATAGACGCATCTGTTCGTATTGCGGAACAGGTTATTATTAAAGCAGGAGGGAAAGTAGAAAATGATGTTTATCAACTACCAATACAAAAACCTGCTTCCCCAGCCACATTAGAACAGTGGATAAATAAATCTGAAATATTCACTCCTCCAATCCCAAAAGAAAAGGTAAAGGAATGGAATCCCATCTGGGAAGTTAAGTCCTGCAAAAAATCAGAGGACACAGGTGTCTTTGACAACAAATTGAATAAAGAGAAAGTTCTAATTATTGCTCCACCTGAAGGTGGAGTTCCTGCTATGCTTAAATGCTACTCCGTAATTCCGCAAAACACAAAGCAATTAGTCATTGAAACCTGTGCCACAGTGGACAATCCTTTTCTACTTCGTTTGAGAGTAGATTATCGCATTGAGTTTGAACAAAATATTCAAAATATAGATTGGTCATCTCTGCCAGTAAACATTGAAAAATGGGGTGGTAGCCAACATACCATTACAATTGAAGTGATACCCAGTCAAGAAAAAAGCAAGGCAATAGCCTGCTTCGGTGATATCACTTTTCAATAATATTAATATGAAAGAGAGACCCAAAATAAGTTAAACTATATATAAGACTTTCTAGTTTAATAATTACTATATTTGGTAATTACATTATTTAGTAATTAACCCTTGAAAATTAAAAAGGAGTTTTAATATGGCAGTTGCAACTGTAACATTTCCAAAAATCCATTCAGGTTTACCATACAAAATAAAAGATATTAAACTTGCAGAACTAGGCAGAAAAGAAATTGATTTAGCGGAACACGAGATGCCGGGTCTTATGGCAATTCGCGAAAGATATGCGACGAAAAAGCCTCTAAAAGGTGCGCGTATCATGGGCTCACTTCACATGACCATTGAAACGGCTGTCCTCATAGAAACACTAAAAGTATTGGGTGCCGATGTTCGTTGGGCTTCCTGCAACATTTTCTCTACACAGGACCAGGCAGCCGCTGCGATAGTTGCCACAGGAACTCCTGTGTTTGCCTGGAAAGGAGAAACCTTAGAAGAATATTGGTGGTGCACCTACCAGGCAATGTGTTTTCCAAATAGCGAAACACCAAATATGATAGTAGATGATGGAGGCGATGCTACACTACTTATACATCGTGGTTATGAATTAGAAGAGTATACAAAAAAGCATGGCAAATTACCACCTATTAGTGATGGACATAGAGAACTTCAAATTGTTGATAATTTATTACACCAGATTTATCAGGAGGACCCAGAACACTGGCATAGAACTGCTGAAAACTGGATAGGACTATCGGAAGAGACAACGACAGGTGTTCATCGGCTCTATCAAATGATGAAAGAAGGTAAACTCCTTACCCGTGCTATGAATGTAAATGACTCTGTGACAAAGTCCAAATTTGATAATCTCTACGGCTGCAGAGAATCGTTGGGCGACGGAATTAAACGGGCTACTGATGTCATGATTGCTGGTAAAACGGTTGTCGTGGCTGGTTATGGTGATGTTGGTAAGGGATGTGCTCAAGCAATGCGTGGTTTAGGTGCAAGAGTCGTTATTACTGAAATAGACCCTATCTGTGCCTTACAGGCGGCTATGGAAGGTTATGAAGTAATGAAAATGGAAGATGCCGCTTCTATCGGCGATATTTTCGTAACTGCTACAGGCTGCTGTGATGTAATTCGTGGGGAGCATATTATTAAGATGAAACACAGAGCAATTCTATGCAATATTGGTCATTTCGATGCAGAAATTGACATATCTTGGCTGGAATCGCAAAAAGACATTCGTGAAGAAAACATAAAACCACAGGTAGATAAATTTATTTTTCCTGACGGAAAAGAGATTATTCTTCTTGCGCGTGGAAGACTTGTAAATCTTGGCTGTGCTACTGGACATCCTTCCTTTGTAATGTCCTCTTCTTTCTCCAATCAGACACTTGCTCAAATTGCACTATTTACTGAGTCTGAACAATATGAAAAAGGGAAGGTTTATACTTTACCTAAAAAATTAGATGAAGAGGTGGCGCGCTTACATCTTGGAAAGTTAGGAGCAAAGTTAGACCGCTTGAGCCAGAAACAAGCAGATTACATAGGTGTTCCAATAGAAGGACCTTACAAACCTGAGTATTATCGTTATTAATCTTTAATATATTAATTCCATCTATTCTAAAAATAAAATCGGCGAGCCTGTGAATAAGGTTCGCCAATTTATTTTCGTAATATATTTTATTCTACTGTAACGCTTTTTGCTAAATTTCTTGGTTGGTCTACATCACATCCACGATTTACGGCTATATAGTATGCGAAAAGTTGCAATGGAACGGCTACTACTATTGGACTGAATGGTTCGTAGCATTCAGGCACATAAATTATATCGCGACTGTGTGCGGCAATATCTTCATCACCTTCAGTTGCAATGCCAACGACCATGCCTCTGCGTGCCTTAATCTCCTGAATATTAGATACCATCTTTTCATAAGTATCACCCTTTACTGCAACGCAAATTACGGGGAATGTTTCTGTTACTAATGCTATTGGACCGTGTTTCATTTCACCAGCAGCATATCCTTCTGCATGGATATAACTAATCTCTTTTAATTTTAAAGCACCTTCCAATGCACTTGGGAAGTTAAAATTTCTGCCTAAATAGAAACAACTTTGTGCGTCTTTATATTCTGGGCGTTTGGCTAACTCTTTAACTTTATCGTGATTTTTTAATACATAATCAACTTTGCCTGGAACAGTCCGCAAGTGGGCAATCATCTCTTTAGCCTGTGCTTTGGTCAAAGTGCCACGAATCTGCCCTAACCAGATAGTAAATAGCGCAAAGCACATACATTGAGAGGTATATGCCTTTGTTGAAGCCACGCCTATCTCTGGACCGGCTTGCTGATAAATGACACCATGTGATTCACGAGCCACGCTTGAACCCACTACATTGACGATTGAAGCAACTTTGGCACCACGACTTTTAGCAATGCGAATTGCTTCAAGTGTATCTGCTGTCTCACCTGACTGAGACACTGCAATTAAGATTGTATTTGGCGGTATAATTGGGTCTCTATATCGAAATTCAGAGGCTAAATCTAACTCCACAGGAACGCGGGTAAATTTTTCTATTAAATATTTGCCTACCATTCCTGCATGCCAGGCTGTTCCACATGCCACTACATATATTTTCTGACATTTTTTCAATTCTTCTTCTGAAATGTTCATATCCCGAAGTTTTACTTCTTCTGAACCTTCTTCTACTCGACCGCGAAGAGTGCTTTGTAAAACTTCTGCTTGCTGAAAGATTTCTTTCAACATAAAGTGAGGATAGCCTTCTTTCTCTGCTGCGGCGTCATCCCATTCTACATTATGGACATGAACAGGAATTGAATTACCATCTATATCCTCTATACAAATCGTATCCCTTTTTATCTCGCAGACATGCCCATTATCAATGTATATTACTTTCCGTGTATATTTCATGATGGCTGGCACATCGGACGCGATATATCCTTCACCTTCACCAATTCCTACTATAAGGGGACTTCCATTTCTTGCTGCAATTAACACATCAGGGTTGTTTTTGCATATAACACCAATTGCATAAGCACCATTTAAATCTTTCAATGCTCTTTGAACTGCCTTGAATAAATCGCCATTGTAGTATTTTCTAATTAAATGAACAATCGTTTCTGTATCTGTCTGGCTTCTAAATTTCACGCCTTCGGATTTCAGTTGCTCTCTAAGTTCATGAAAATTTTCAATAATTCCATTATGAACGACAGCAATTTCCATATTCATATCAAAGTGCGGGTGTGAATTTACTTCCGATGGCTCACCATGTGTAGCCCAGCGTGTATGTCCTATGCCCAAACAACCTTTAATGGGATGCTGTTCTAATTTTGCATCAAGGATTTTAAGTTTACCCACACTTTTGATATGTTCCATACCTTTTTCATTTACAACCGCAATACCTGCAGAGTCATAGCCACGATACTCTAAGCGATGTAAACCTGAAAGAATCACTTCTACTGCATTTTTAGGACCAATGTAACCGACAATTCCACACATTTTAAAAACTCCTTTCCTTCATCATCTTTAAATTTTAGGAATTAACAAACTATCATATTTTGTAGAATTATATTAGATATTTCTACGATATTTAGTGAGGTTATTAATACAAAAGTTACTATTTATAAAATGATTTCATGTATTCAAGAGTAACAGGCTTATAATTGCAAGCATGACCGGCTTGTCCAAATGCTTTCATTCTTTTCACATAAACTTGATAAGCGGCTTCTCTGGCTGGTTTTAAGTAATCTCTTGGGTCAAATTTTTCTGGGGTTTCCCGTAATACTTTTCGGATTGCTCCTGTCATTGCAAGTCGGCTGTCTGTATCAACATTGATTTTCCGAACACCATATTTAATACCTTCTTGAATCTGTTCAATGGGGATTCCTATTATTCCTGGCATTTTTCCACCATATTCGTTAATGATGTCTACTAACTCCTGAGGGACAGAACTTGAACCGTGCATTACCATGTGGCAATTTGGCATTTTCTCGTGGATTTCAATAATATTTCTCATTGCAGGTTTAGGTGGTAATACTTTACCTGTTTTAGGGTCTTTACGCGTGGACTTATATGCACTATGGTATGTTCTAATGGGTACTGCAAGTGCATCTACATTCGTTTCTTTCACAAAATTTTCTGCCTCTTCTGCTTCAGTTATAAAAATATCAAATTCTTTCCCACATAATCCTGCACCACGACTATCTTCAATCCCACCATAGCAACCTAATTCTGCTTCTACGGTTATCCCTAATGGGTGTGCTAATTCTACAACTTTCTTTGTTATTTCAAGATTTTCCTCATAAGTATTCTTTGTCCTTCCATCTTCTTTTAACGAGCCATCAATCATAACAGATGTAAAACCGAGTGCAATTGCTTGCACACAGGTCTCTACACTGTTTCCGTGCTCTAAATGTAATGCGACTGGAATATGAGGATATTCTTCTACTGCTGCTTCCATCAATTTCTTTAGATAAATCATTTTACTATATTTCAAGGCGCCTCGACTTGCCTGTATAATTACAGGACTGTTTGTATCATTTGCAGCCTGCATAACTGCTTGTATCTGCTCCATATTGTTTACATTAAACGCCCCAACACCATAACTACCTTTGGCTGCTTCGTCAAGGATTTGTCTCATCGGAACTAATGGCATATATTATCTACCTATTGTTAAATTATTATGTATAGATTATTACTCTTACTGTATTTATAGTTTTAGACTTATTCTTTTTGTGAATAAATCAGAAGGATAAATAAAATTTGTTATAGTATAGCATCCATATCCTTTATACTTAAAGTGCAATTTACTACCAATATGGAAACTTCTAACTGATTTATACTTTCTATAAATGATTCAAGAATTGTTCAAATTTTGAGCCGAGGATTTTAAGTTCACCCACGCTTTTGACAAGTTCTATATCTTTCTCATTTACAACTGCAATATCCGCAAGTCATAGCCATGATACTCTAAGCGATATAAACCCGAAAGGATTACTTCTAATGCATTTTTAGAATAAATATAACCTACAATTCCACGCATTTAACAAAACTCCTTACACTAATTATTTTTCAATCTCAAAATTTTCAAACCACCAAATCTCGTGGAATTATTAAAGATATGTTTATAATATCTTTACAAAATATTAATAAAAAATTATTTTTTGTAGTATGCCTTCATATTTTCAAGTGTAGTGGGCTTATAGTCCCCAGCATGGCCAGCCTGACCAAATGCTTTCATCCTTTCCACATAAACTTGATATGCGGCTTCTCTTGCTGGTTTTAAGTAGTCTCTGGGGTCAAATTTTTCTGGGGTTTCCCATAATACCTTACGGATTGCTCCTGTCATCGCAAGACGACTATCTGTATCAACATTGATTTTCCGAACACCATGCTTAATGCCTTCTTGAATTTGTTCAATAGGGATTCCCTTTGTGTCTTCCATTTTTCCACCATATTTGTTAATGATGTCTACTAACTCCTGAGGGACAGAACTTGAACCGTGCATTACCATGTGGCAATTTGGCATCCTCTTGTGAATTTCTATAATACGTTCCATGGCAAGTTTAGGTGGTAATACCTCGCCTGTTTTAGGGTCTTTAATTGTGGATTTATAGGCGCCATGGCTTGTTCCAATTGCTACTGCAAGTGCGTCCACATTCGTCTCTTTCACAAATTTTTCTGCCTCTTTCGGGTCAGTTAAAAATTTCTCAAGTTCTTTCCCAGATAATCCTGCACCTTGACCATCTTCAATCCCACCAAGGCAACCTAATTCTGCTTCAACGGTTATCCCTAATGGTCGTGCTAATTCTACAACTTTCATCGTTATTTCAAGATTTTCCTCATAAGTATTCTTTGTTTTTCCATCTTCTTTCAAGGAGCCATCAATCATAACGGATGTGAAACCGAGTGCAATTGCTTCCAGACATGTCTCTACACTGTATCCATGGTCCAAATGTAATGCGACTGGAATATGTGGATATTCCTCTGCTGCTGCTTCCATTAATTTTTTAAGATAAATCATTTTGCTATATTTCAAGGCGCCTCGACTTGCCTGTATAATTACAGGACTGTTTGTATCGTTTGCAGCCTGCATAATTGCTTGTATCTGCTCCATATTGTTTACATTAAACGCACCAACACCATATCCACCTTTGGCTGCTTCGTCGAGGATTTGTCTCATTGGAACTAATGACATATATTATCTCCTTATCGTTAAATTATTATGTATAGAATTATTACTCTTACCGTTTTTATAGTTTTAGACTTATTCTTTTTGGAAATAAATCAAAAGGATAAATAAACTATATCATAGTATAACATCTATATATAAGATAATTCAAACATTTTTTATAAAATCTTAATTTATTATTGGATATTTGTTTAATGGACACGATGAACATTTAGGTATTTTTTTACAAAAATCTTTACCAGTCCAGACGATAAGACCATGATATTCTTTATAAATATAGACATCTTCAGGCAAATGTTCATGAAAAAATTCTTGTATTTTTTCGTATTTCAGTTTGCCGTCCAGAATCCCATGTCTTGAAAATATTCTTCTTGTATAAGCATCAATTACAAATATAGGATGTTCGCATGAATAGAGCAAAATATCGTCTGCTGTTTCAGGACCTATTCCTTTTAAGTTTAGTAATTCTTCTCTTAAAATAGTTGTATTTTTTTGTCTCATATTTTCAATTTTTCCGCCATATTTCTCGATAAGATAATTACAAAATATGATGAGTTTTTCTGCTTTTTGTCGAAAATATCCCGAAGAACGAATTGCCTGTTCTAAAACATCTCTTTTACATTTAACAATTTTATAAGGGTCAAGTAAATTTTTATTTTTCAATTCTTGAATGGCTCGTTCTACATTAGTCCATGCGGTATTTTGTGTGAGTATTGCACCGATTGCTATCTCAAATGGGGTATCACCGGGCCACCAATTTGTGGGACCATAGAAATTAGATAAGGTTTTATAAATTTCTACTAGGGTAGGTAGATGTTTTATTGTTCTTACAGAACTATCTATTTTCATGCAGATTGAATTCTTTCTACTTCTTTTCTGATTGCCTTTATATGTTCTGGTGTAGTTCCGCAACATCCGCCGATAATTCGTGCCCCATGATTGTAATAATTGATAACATATCTTGCAAAGGCTTCTGGTGTTTCAGGATATATAATTCCTTTATCAGTCAGTTGTGGTTTACCTGCATTTGGATAAACTAAAAAAGGTGTTTTTTTATCATGCTCATACATTTTTTGTAGTAAAGCATCCATATCCTCTACACTCAAAGTGCAATTTACTCCTAATATAGAAACTCCTAACTGTTTTATCGCATCTATAAATGATTCAGGAGTTGTTCCCATTATGGTATTGAAACGCATACCATCGCTACTTCGCATAAAGGTAAAACTAACAACGATTTCCAGTTTTGTATTCTCTTTTACTGCTTGAACTGCACACCTTGCTTCATCTAAATCTGACATCGTTTCAATAGTGCAAGCATCTGCTCCACCTTCTTCTAATGCGATGGCTTGTTCTCGGAATGCTTCATATAGTTCGTCTTCTGAGACTTCGCCCATAATTAGAAGTTTTCCAGTAGGACCTATCGAAGCAAGGACATTATAATTATCTCCCACTGCGGTCCGTGATAAGTAAGCAGATTTTTTGTTTATCTCCTTCGCCTTATCTTCTAATCCATAAAATTTCAATTTTATTCGATTTCCACCAAAAGTGTTAGTAGAAATGAGGTCTGCACCTGCTTCTTTGTAGGCAATAGCAATACTTTTTACTATATCAGGATGTTCAATACTCCACATTTCAGGGCATTCGCCTGCCTGCATGCCGTTTGCAATTAATTGTGTGCCCCAGCCACCATCGCCTACTAATATTTTCCCAGATTTAATTGTTGAATAGATAGTATCCAATTAATTATTTTCCTTTATTTCCCTCTGCAACTAGTTCTTTCCATGAGGATTTAGTTAAGAAACTTTTTGGAGCGTTTTTTTCAAGTTCTAAGAACATACGCCAGGGGAAAGAGATGGTCAGATAATCATCACTTATTTGGTGCTTAACATTAAGCCTTGCGGAAATATCTGTCAATCCTATTACAGCCTTTGCATTTTCATCGTTATCATCCGCATACGCCCAGATGCCTATGTTCTGACAGCCTGCTGAAAAAGGTGCGATTACACGAGGCGTTGTATTATTGCGGAAATGAGCAAGGACTATCAAAGCAGACAATTGAGGCGGTCGGACCAAAAACGATACGACCTTAGGCTGCTCTACTTGCAAGTCTACCTGCGAAAGTGGCTTAAATACAACATAGTCATAAGGAATATCACGAATAGGTAGTAGTTTTTGAATAAAATTGCGGACTTCTTCTGGTGAGGAAAGGTAGCCTTCACCGTCCATAAAATCCTGTAAAAAACTGGGTGAAATAAAATCTTTAATTTTTTCTGCTACTGCTTCTCCTGTATGGTCTCCCCTATTTCCTGTGGAAAGAAATCCGTGGAAACATTCTTCGCCGCCAGGGAATTCTTTGTATAGATTTCCAAAACCTAAACCTACACCTCCACCCCAGCAGCCGTAAGTTTGTCGTGAGAAAACAGCAGTTTTACCTTTAGCGGCACTGACAAACCAACGCATTACACAGCCCCAACGGCCTGGTTTGAATTCTATGGTATGTTCGGGTTTCTGGTTTGTCCAGATAGTTGCGACAGGTTCATACTTCAAAGATAGCATACTACTTAATTGCGTTTTCATAAGAAATTAATCCTTTTACATATTAATTGGATGCAATACCTAACTTTGCGTCGAGGTATTCGATACAACCCTGTGGGTCAGGTAAATATGCGTCTGCACCAATCTTATCACAAAATTCCTGTGTTAACGGTGCACCGCCCACAACAATAATTACATTAAGAACTTTAGACTTTAATATATTGACTGCCTTTTCCATATTTACCATAGTAGTAGTTAGCAGAGCACTCATTCCTACGACTGCACCTGGATTCTCTTCCAGTGTCTGGAGAAATTTTTCAGGTGGTGTATCCACGCCCAAATCAATAACCTTCCAACCTGCACCTTCCATCATCATTCTGACAAGGTTTTTCCCTATATCATGTAAATCACCTTGAACTGTGCCGATAATAAATGTTCCCTTATGCTTTGCTTCACCTGTTTCATATGCGGTTTTCAAGAAAGGCATTCCCGCATTCATTGCGCGTGTAGACATTAATACATCAGGAACAAAGACTTCATTATGACTAAATTTTTTACCTATTACACTCATTCCTTTCATCAATCCTTCGTTTAATATCTTAGAGGCTGGAATACCTGTAGCAAGGGCTTGTTGAACTAATTCTTCTACTCCATCTTTTCCACGGAGGTCTGGTGGATAGGGAGAATTATTATTAACTTTGCCGCGTTCTACACACATTGCGATTCGTTCCAAAATATTTTCCATAGATTCTACCTTTTAGAAATTATATATGTTCGTTTTTTGTTATGAATCTTATTAGTAAAATTGTTTCACAAAATATTTTATTTAATTTATCATAGAGACCGTAGAAAATACAAAATGTTATAATCTCTTTTGACTTTGTTCTTAACCAAACTTTGTCATAGAGACCGTAGAAAATACAAAATGTTATAATCTCTTTTGACTTTGTTCTTAACCAAACTTTGTCATAGAGACCGTAGAAAATACAAAATGTTATAATCTACTCCTATTATTTTGTTATTGTCATTTTGTTGGACTTATCAGAATTAGATGTAAGAAAATGCAATCAACAAATCGCAATGAAAATTCTGAAACTGGTCAAATGTCATTAGCCCTTCTCTGTTGGGAATTCTTGAAGATAGGCACTTTTGGTTTTGGAGGAGGCTGGGTTATCATTGCCCTTATTCGTGAAAAGTTTGTAAATAAAGAGAAACTTATAAGCGATGAAGAATTTGCAGTTGGTATAAGTCTTGGTCAACTACTGGGTGCTTTTGCTGTTAATACAACTTCTTATGTGGGTAGAAAGTTGGGTGGAATCACAGGGGCATTTTTAAGCACCTTTTTTTTCTTACTTCCTTCCTTTGTTATTGTTTGTCTCTTTGCTGAGTTTTATTTTAGGTCAAATCAACTGTTTGCATTAGAAGGTATATTAAAGGGGATTACACCTGTTATTATCTCACTTTTGCTTTCAACTGCGTATGATTTGTCTGTCAAAATTAAGAAGAACATTCCATTTTTTATTATTCTTTTTATTGTTATTGGTGGTGGTTTGATTAGAGTAAATTATGTGGTTCTGTTATTATTTTCGGGACTATTTTATCTGCTTATTGATAAGTTTACAAATAGAAGAGAGAAGTCAGATATATCTTCTACAAATTTATTAATCTTTTGTCTTAATCAGCCTCAAAACTTACCTGGCAGTATACCTATTCTATTTTCTATCGCAAATGCTCCCTCTATCTTTACTATTGGAATTGTTTTTTTTGGAATTGGTTTTATCTTTTTTGGAGGAGGGTATTCTCTCATACCTATATTACAAAATATATTTGTTACTAAATTAAATTGGATTTCAAATCACGATTTTATTATTGGCATGGCAATTAGCCAGGTAACACCTGGACCTTTTGCTGTAATTTCTACTTTTTTGGGATATTATTTAAAGGGGGTCACTGGTGCTTTTATATCTACTTTTACTATTTTTATGCCTCCTTTTATCTTTATGCAACTCTTGATTAATTTTCAAAATAAATTTAAGAATAATAATGGTCTTCAGGCATTTTTGAAAGGTATAAATATTGCGATAATTGGGCAATTACTGCTATTGTCTTATCATTTTTTTATAGATATACTTGTTCCGCTTCAAATAACTTCAATTATTATGCTCTTGTGCAGTTTTCTTCTGTTTTTTATATATAGAATTCCACCCATTATTTTAATTATATTTGGAATAATATATGGATTTTTCTTTGTAAAATAGAAATGTGATTATTTTAATATCTTTCTTCCTTCGGAAGATTTAATTCCAGAGATAATTCTTTCAAAGGCTTCTTCGTTAGAGCATGCGCCCATAGCTTCTTCTTTTGTGACTAACCCTTTCTGATATAATTCAACGGCATACTGGTCGAAACTCTTCATATCCCCATCAACCTCAATAATTCCATAGAGTTTATCTAGGTCGCCTTCAATAATAGCATCACGAACAATAGGCTTCCCGCCTAATAGTATTTCCAGACAGGGTATTCTACCACCGCCAATTCTTTTTAATAGTCGTTGACATACAACCCCCTGTAAGGTAAATGCCAATTCCTGACGAATAAGGTCTCGTTCTGTTTGTGGGAAATAACTAATAACGCGGTTAACTGTATCAACTGCTGTTGTGGTATGTAGTGTGCTGAACACAAGGTGTCCAGTTTCAGCCGCACTCAAACCAGCACGAATAGTATCTCTATCACGCATTTCACCTACAAGAATCACATCAGGGTCTTCACGCAAGGAACCGCGTAAGGCATTTGCAAAGGATAAGGTATCTCTACCTACTTGCCGTTGTGAAACAATACTTTTTTTATCTGAATATACATATTCTATGGGGTCTTCAATTGTTATAATATTTGCAGGTCGTGTTGAATTTATATAATCTACCATAGCGGCTAATGTGGTACTCTTACCACTTCCTGTAATACCGCATACAAGGAATAGCCCCCTCTGTTTATTACAAATATCTCTAACTACTTCGGGTATATTTAATTTCTCGAATGGTAAAGGTTCTTCAGGAATTAAACGAATTGCCAGAGCAGGTGCTTCCATTTTAATATAACCGCTACAACGCAAATAACCAACACCTGCTGCGTGATATTGAAAACTTATTTCACGCTCAGTGAAAAGCATATCTACTTGTTCCTGACCGCCTAATTGATATAATAGGTCTTTCATATCTTCTGCATTCAAGTAAGGCATATCGAGGGGAAACAGGTCATTGTCTACACGAATATAAGGTTTTGCACCTGCTCTTAAATGTAAATCGGAAGCATTTCGGGCTTTCATCTGTTCTATCATTAAATTGATATTAAAACCAGTATTCACATAAGCAAGCACTTCTAACTGCCAGGTTCGGGACCTTAACGAAGATTTGGCATGTTTCTCTATAGCACTGTCAAGAGGAAACAGGAGATGAAGCTGTTTCCAATTAAAACTAGGTGTTAAAACTCTACATAAACCATCTTCATACTTTACCCGAACACCTAATTTAGTGTCCTCAAAAGACTTCGTTATTTCATTTTGATTCATTAATTCTTTAATAGAGAAAGTAATCTGCATTGAATCAACTTTTTTACTTAAATCACTTGATTTAGCCACTATTGAACAACCCTCTGTCGAAATTTTTATTTCTGACGGTATACCGGTTGCTCTAATTACCTCATGGAGCCCAATCCTCAAAATGTCGAGGATAGTAGAAGTAGACTGACTGCCTATAAACATAATTTTTTCCCTTGCGTTTAGCCCGTAATTCTTGGTGTTAAATTACATAAAAACAATAAATATTAAAAACATTTTAATAATATAGCAAATTATTTAAATTGAAGTCAATATTGAAAATCTCATTTTTTATGAATTTATTCAAAAATATTCTGGAAATAGTTTTGCAACTTGTCATCAATCACGCCGATTTCGAGTTCGTGCTTTCGCAGTTCGCCAGGTTGTAGATATTTTAATTCGCCTCGCTTTTCTGTTTCGTCTCTGCCCAAAACACCCGCATTACAGGGTTCAAGTCCGATTACATATTCACCAGCACCTAACATTTTCCACTGAACTAATTTTGGAAGTTGTGTTTTTTTGTATTTTATATAAACGCCAAAAAATTTTGGCAATAATATAGGTTCATTGTTAAATACCCCTACAATCACACTTCCATCTTTCTGCATCTTGACATCATGGAAATATACTCTTTCTTGATAATCTACTTCTGGTGCAGTTATTTCAAACCAGGGGTCTTTACCCATCTTTGCAATATCATCTCTGGGAATGGTCTTTTTAGCGGGGATACATACTCTGGCACTTTCATTAACCACAGGCCAGCCTGTATTGCAGTGATATAACATCATGAACGGGCTTTTACGGAAGCCTTCATTTGTTATGGTGTCGGTTATGTGAAAGTAATTAGCGCCTAAAAAGGTTTTAATTTCTCTCTCAACAACAATATGTTCTGCAAAAAGGGCTGTTTGACGCATCCTACCTTTTATGCTTAAAACATATCTATCCTGTTCCCAATACTTTTCGATGCAAATATCTTCCGCGGGTGTATTGCTTATTCTCCCATGCAAACCTTCACCTGTTAGTTCGCTATTCTCGCAGGGAGGTCCGACATTTGTTATGCCACAAGTTGTAACTAAACCACCAAAATAATTACGCAGCCAGCGATTACCTTCTGGTTCGTAATAGAAAGGTGCCACATCTCCTGGTGTAGCACGCCAACTTAAAGGGATACCTCTAAATCTTGCATGAGAAATATCCATACAACGGTCTAAATACACGGTGAATTCTAACCCAGAACCATTATAGACATAGGCAGAACGCGAAGGAAATGCCTTGCCATTTTGAAGTATGGATGTTTGAATCCCTGCAAGTTGGTCCATCTGCCCAACATACCTTTTTATTTCTGTTGGATGTTTGCTAAACCACTCTTGTAATTTACCTTCTTTTTTGTTCATATAGGTCTCCTTAAATGACAGAATAACTTTACTTCCGAAAATCTATCAATACCTTCATGCAATCCTTACGCTGGGCTAATTCAAATGCGTTCAATAATTCTTCAAAAGGAAATATATGACTAATCATGTAATCTACTTTTACCGTCTTTTCTAATAATCCTTTTAATGCAGGTTCAAAGGGACCACAACGAGAACCAATAAGAGTGATTTCATCAACGACTAATTTGGAAAGGTTAATATTATTTGGACTTTCTGTGGTGCTTTTCATAACCAAAATTCCCTGCGGGCGTAATAGATTCAAAGCATACGATTGAGCAGATGGATTTCCTGTTGCATCAACTACTACATCCATATTATTAACTTTACACTGGTCAAACAGACATGTTTCAATTCCCACCTTATTTAAGAATTCTAATTTATGCGTGTATTTTCCTACACACAATAATTTTTGAACATACGGCTTTATAATCTGTGAAATGATTTGACCCATTCGACCATCACCTAAAACAACCACTTTATCATTGGGATTAAAGTGCACTTGCTCTAATGTGCGATAGCCTGCTGCCACAGGCTCAGTAAAAACGGCAATTTCATCAGGCAGCTCAGGAGGAACAAGGTGTAAATTTTTCTCCGGCAAACTTGTGTATTCTGCAAAAACACCACTCCGTTTTGAGATACCCAGAACAGTCCTATTTGGGCAATGGTTTCCCATCCCGTTCATGCAAAAGGAACAAGAATAACAGGGACAATTAATCTCCCCAACCACTCGGTTACCAATTAACTTTTTATTATCCGCCTCAACTACTTCACCTATAAATTCATGTCCCAATACCCCTTGAAAATTCATATACCCCTTTATTATTTCCAAATCTGTCTTGCAAATCCCCGCCATCCGAACCTTGATTAGAACTTCACCCTCCCTTCGTAAAGGAGTATCTATATCAACAAAATTCAATTTTGCGCCATCAAAAGAAAGTGCTTTCATGGTTTCTATTTTTTCTTTATTTTAAACTATTTTTAATGGTATTTAATCAGTAAATTCTTTAGCAATAAGTTCACTTGCTATTCTACCTGACATATAAATTGTAGGTAAACCACTCCCAGGATTTGTTCCACCTCCTACAAGGTATTGATATTGATTCAATTTGTTATGCGGTCTAAAATAAAGCATTTGGTCTAATGTATGGGCAAGATTAAAGGTAGCACCCAGAAAAACATTATATTGTTGTTCCCAATCTTGTGGTGTAATAACTTTTTCAGTAACTATATGTTTTTCTATATCAAAACCTACTTTTTCAGAAAATTTTTTTATCACATTATCTCTATAATTATTTGCTTCTTTCTCCCAATTGATATTTGCTTTATTGTTTGGAGTAGGAACAAGGATGTAGATATTATACATGCCATCGGGAGCCAATGTTGGGTCAATAACAGAAGCATTTCGTACATACAGGGAAATGTCATAGTTTAACTTTTGTGTGTGGAATATGCTATCTACAAACTGATGATAATTGTTTGAAAAAAATATTGTATGGTGAGCAGTATTTGGATTCTTATCAAGCCCAAGATAGAGCATAAATGTTGAACAAGAAAATTTTTTATGACTTAAATCATTGTAATCAAGAAGTTCTTTGAAAGCATAGCCTACATCTGCATTTATTATTACTTTATCAAAATGAAGGTTTTCACCAGTTTCTAATGTTACATCGCTGTTTTGAATTTTTTTTACCTTTGTATTTAATAATAATTTACCTTCGTATTCTAAAAACACCCTCTTCATTGCTTCAGAGATTTCTGATAATCCACCTTTGACATGATAAATTCCAAAATTATGTTCAATATAAGGGATAATCATATATGCTGCTGGACAATCCCAAGGGGACATGCCTATATATTTTGACTGAAATGTAAAACTTATTTTTAAGTCGTCACTTTTAAAATAATTACCGAGTTCCTCATACATACTTTTAGGGAAAGAAAGCCAGGGAATAAAACGAATTAAATCTAAATTAAAAAGTTTCCATATAGAACTATAATCTTTTTTTAAACAATTAAAGGCTTTTTCAAATCGTATTTTTTCTCTTTCTAAAAGATTTATAAACCCCTGTTCTTCTCCTGAAAAATATTTTCTTATTTCTTCATAGGTTTTATCATGATTACGACTTATAGAAACTTTTTTATCTTTAAATACTAATTCATACATTGGGTCAAGGTCATAAAAAGTCAGATAATTGTTCACATCTTTACTTGATTCTCGAAAAACATCATCTAATATAGGTTTTAACATTAAAAATGTTGGACCTAAGTCAAACTTAAATCCGTCAAGGTCAAAGGAAGCATTTCTTCCACCGACACGGTCTGCTTTTTCAAATATAGTTACATCAAAACCTTTACTTGCAAGCAACATACCAGAGGTAAGACCACCTGGACCTGCACCTACAATACCTATTTTTTTATTACTATATCTGTCTAAATTCATGTTAAATATACCTTTCTTTTTGAAACCTTTATATTCAACTATTTTAAGTAATTAATTATACAAATAATTTGTGTTAAAGACAATAGAATTTTTTAAGTTTAGATTCTGTCTGGAATAGTTTAATCTTTTTGTTATAATTGTATTACGATAACGGATAACGATAACGAAAAGTGATAACAGAATATGATACATGATTTTTCCTGGGTTTTATAAAGGTACATATCCTTTATCACGCTATTAAACAGCCTGTTTACGGACTCTGGCTAATGGAAGAATTGGGCAAGCATGGGTATAAACTCAGTCCTGGCACACTCTATCCTATACTTCATTCTTTGGAAAAGGAAAAATACCTTAAATCTTATAAAAAACTTGTTGAAGGAAAGATACGGAAATATTACAGAACAACTGCAAAGGGCAAGAAAGCATTTATCGAAGTAAAAGAAAAGATTAAAGAATTAATTAAGGAAGTAATGGTATGATTTCAAGGGATATTTTGCAAAAGGAATTTAGAATTTTCATTCTTCTATCCTTATTTATCTTGCTGGTTGAGGTGGGTGGAGGTATTTTTACAAATAGTCTGGCTTTGTTGGGTGATGCAGGTCATGTTCTTATTGATTTGCTTGCTATTTTGTTGACTTATTTTTCAATGAGACTTTCACAAAAAAGGGCAACACAGAATTTTACATTTGGCTTTTATCGGGGTGAAATATTTTCGGCAATTACAAACGGTGTTGTGTTGTTACTCGTGACTATCTACATCTTTTATGAATCATATAGACGGTTCCTTTCGCCACAGTCAATAAAAGGTCCGGAGATGCTTATCATATCAATCATAGGGCTTATAGCCAATTTGTATGTTGTGATAAAAATGCAGGGTTATGAGCAGGAAAATCTGAATATAAGGGGTGCATATCTTCATGTATTAAGCGACTTGTTATCGTCTATCGGTGTGGTTATTGCAGGTATTCTAATTGTTATTACGAATAACTATATTTTTGACCCTATAATAAGCATTATGATTGGGCTGTTTATTCTTAGAAGTTCCCTGCAACTTATAAAAGAGTCTGCTTATATTCTCATGGAAGCAACCCCGAAACACATTGATTTGAAAGATTTATCTAATGACATTAAAAAGATAAAGGGTGTTAAAGAAATTCACGACCTGCATGTTTGGAGTCTATCCTCAGATTTATATGCACTCAATTCTCATATCTTGATAGACGAAAAGAACATTAAATCTATCAATCAAATAGTTTCAGATATAAATGAAATGGTTAAATCGAAATACAACATTACCCATTCCGTAATCCAATCCGAATGTGAGAAATGTATAGATGGTAAAAATAAGCATGAGCATTAACTCTCATATAAGTAGTCTGTTGTTGATAAAGATAACTAAATGGTAGGTTCTACTAAATGTAAGTCAATATGTTTAACATTTGCAGTCCTAGTTTCCAACATTTAACATTATATATCATATTATAGTGATTTATAGGGCACATTGTAAACTTATAATAAACTAAACATTTAACATTTTCTAAATATAACATTTAACAATTGGACATTTCAAAATAATCATTAAACGGTTAGTTAAGAATATAAATAGTAGTTTTTCACCTAATATTTCAGTTGCCTATACAAACAAAAACAAGTTTGTACGAAATTACTATGAGTATAAGCGGGATAGTATGTATCAAGTA
>Ga0116193_1001461_pt1 | contig 19533 bp, 14 predicted proteins | sample AD_UKC115_MetaG_FD_89892 | JGI IMG/M metagenome (GOLD analysis project Ga0116193, IMG submission 89892) | Active sludge microbial communities of municipal wastewater-treating anaerobic digesters from Hong Kong - AD_UKC115_MetaG | ecosystem: Engineered > Bioreactor > Anaerobic > Digestate... | reverse complement strand
GCTGCCAGTTGCGGGCACGGTTTGAGCCTTCGCCCCAGTATTCCTTTACATAAGAACCTCCGACAAGAAGCTTTCTCGTAGGGGATTCGTCAAATCGTGCGAAATATCTTCCGAGCATCATGAAGTCTGCGCCCATCGCAAGTGCGAGAGCCATGTGGTAGTCGTGTACTATTCCGCCGTCGGAGCAAAGCGGAATATAGATTCCGGTCTGTTCATAATATTCGTCTCTCGCTTTGGCTACGGCAAGAACCGCGGAAGCCTGTCCGCAGCCTATGCCCTTCTGCTCACGTGTGATACAGATTGAGCCGCCGCCGATACCTATCTTTATAAAGTCTGCGCCACTCTTTGCAAGATAATTGAAGCCTTCTGCGTCAACAACGTTGCCGGCACCGATAATAGCGTCAGGGTAATTCTTTTTGCACCACTGCAGCGCATTCTGCTGCCATACGGAGAAACCGTCGGAGGAATCAAGGCAGAGGCAGTCAGCACCTGCCTCAAGAAGCGCAGGCACGCGCTCCGCGTAATCTCTTGTATTGATACCTGCACCTACAATCAGTTTCTTCTCTGAATCGAGAAGTTCGTTCGGGTTTGCCTTGTGGAACTCATAGTCCTTGCGGAAAACGAGACCGACAAGTCTGCCGTTTGCATCTACAATCGGGAGCTGGTTGATCTTGTTGTCCCAGATAATGTCGTTTGCTTCCTTGAGCGATGTGCCTTCAGGTGCCGTAATCAGCTTGTCGATCGGGGTCATAAATTCCTTGACCTTTGTATCTGAGGACAGTCTGCTGACACGGTAATCTCTGGTCGTCACAAGTCCCATCAGTTTGCCTGCAGCTGTGCCGTCTTCCGTTACCGCTGCCGTGCCGTGGCCTGTTGCCTCATGAAGTTCCAAAACCTTCTCAAGTGTATCGTCCGGAGCGAGGTTTGAATCAGATTCAACGATTCCTGCCTTATATTTCTTAACTTTGCGAATCATCTCGCACTGTGATTCTATTGACTGGGACTGGTATATGAAAGACATACCGCCGCAGCGTGCGAGCGCTATTGCAAGGCCGTCATCCGACACTGCCTGCATGACTGCCGAGACCATCGGAATGTTGATATTAAGTCTGGAATTCTCCTGTCCTTTTCTGTATTTGCAAACCGGTGCGGACAAATCAATCTGGTCCGGTGTATTCTTCTCGGTTGTGAGGTTCGGTATCAGAAGATACTCTGAGAAAGTTCTTGATTCCTGCTCGAAAATCTGTGCCATAAATAGCCCCCTTGGAAAGTAATTAATAAATATTAGCATAAACAGGCATTACTATGCACACAAAATTATCACTGATTAATTGTCTGCTTTTGTGACAAAAACGCCATCACTTGCTGTTATTCTTCTTCCATTCTTTCTTACGGGTATATAGCATCCTGTCGGCGCTGGCAAATACCGCCTGGCAATCCTGATGGGAATAGCACACAGTGTATCCTACACTGACAGAAAGACACTGACCGTGCGTTGAGTCTTTGACAGCCTTCAGTCTGTTGGCAAGCTTTTCGCGCAACTCCGCATCGTAATTCTCCGCGGAATGGTCTTCAAGTTCCGCAACAAGGCAGAACTCGTCCCCGCCGTATCTTGCTATGAAAGCACCGCTCTGCCCCGCAATTGATTTAAGAACGCCGGAAAAAATCTTGAGGGCTTCATCTCCGGCAATATGTCCGTAATGATCGTTAATTGACTTGAAGCTGTTTATGTCCATCATAAAAACTATCACCGCGTGCTGATCACTCGCATGCTGAAGCTTCTCCTCCAGATAGCAGTTAAGACGTCTGCGGTTGTTTAAGCTCGTTAAAGCATCTATGCAGATATGCATATTTTCGATCATAAGGAACAGAATCAGTATAGCGAGGAACATATTCTCAGCGAGTATCGGCCCGTATTTCATATCTTCATCAAAAACAAGGCTGAAAACAGATATCACAACATAAACACAGTAACTCGCGTACTCCAGTCTCTCGGTAACTGAATTGCTTCTGATAAAGGCCTTTATCGACAGAAACGCAGGAACAAGAATATATCCGAAATTAACGATACCCTGAACGATGAACAGCTTTGTGTCGCAATAGTGACCGTCCGCGTTAATTCTGAACATCCATCCTGTGTAGATTGATATTATGTCAAGCGCGAAAATAATCGCGACAGGCAGCCTGGACAGAAGCTTATGGAGTTTACGGTTGGAATACTTGCGGTGAAGTCTGTCACATACAAAACTGTACCAGTAGAAACATCCGAGCGATATCGACATAACTGATATGCAGTTAATGGCGGCGTTGATATAGTGTCCGGGGCGAAATATGCCAAGTTCAAATGATGCCCACAGCGCATCCGTAAGAATATACGCGAAGTAAGTAAAAATAAGGTTTCTCAATTCGCGGACCTCATGCTCGGAACCGACATTGCGGTCGACTCTCAGAAGCACTATGAGTGCAAACACAAAACAATAAATCTCCGGCATAACATAATAAATAAAAATTTGATTCATTTTGCTTGTGTCCTTACTTTTGTATGTTTTTGTATAAATGATAGTTTATGACTCTGCTTGTGTCAAATGAACATGCGCTAAATTCGGCTGTAAAAATTGTACGTTTTGTTATAGCTGTTCGTTTGCAATTACCGTTGTCTGCTGTCTGCCAACTGTGCGGCAGACAGCAGCATACGGCCTCAATCTATTTCCCTTCATGTTTTCTGCGGATTATCAATACCGAAGCAACGATAAACCCGCTCATAATAAGTACAGCTGCGCATACACTGAGCACTGTCGTCGGGCTCTCGCCTGTACTTACAAGTGAAGCCGCCGCACTGTCGTCTGACGATGCAGCTGACGATGCTGATGACGCCGTCGTTTGTGAAACAGCAGTCGTCTGCGTAGCGGTGGACCCGGCAGTTGAATTGGTGCCTGCAGTCTCCGGAAGCTGGGCAACCATATAGCTGGAAAATCTGTCTGTCATAAATGAAAGCTTTCCCGTTGTCGAATCATATGTCGCACCGAGGACTTCTATTGAGCCGTTGTGACTTCGAGCCACGCAGAATTGTGTGCTTGATGTAAACATAGACGGGTCTAACCAGATGTTAACAGTGAACTTCGACGAGGATTCAGTAATACCGGTTGTCCACTCGGTGCCCGTATTGCCCTGCGTCCAGAAATTATCAATACTCAGATTTATAAACAAGAGCTTCTCGCTGTTGGGTACGCTCGATATCAGCGCCTGCTTCTCGCTGTCTGCAAGTTCGGTATTGCCGATGTTGACTCTTATATTGCCGCTTGAAACTGCGTTTCCGACCTGAACATCGGCACTCTTGATTGCAGGATTTGTAATATTTATTATGTCCTCGTTCGCGGTAAACACACCTTGAATGCGAACATCCGACTGCGGCATTACAAATGTAAAGGTGTTGCGCACATTTGCATCAGGAGTCAGCTGTTGACCGTCAATGCTGCCTGAAAGCACCTGATATCCGTAATCAGGAATCAGTTTGACTGTAACAAGCGTTCCTGGGACGGCGAAAACATTTCCGCCATGTTCATCATCCTGCACAACCGTTAATCCTGTACCGCTCTGAATGCTGACTCTGCCATGAGTGACAGGTGTACCTTCAGCCGCGCCGGTACTATCGTAACTCCATGTAATATTATAAGGCAACGAACTGATCTCATATCGTCCGCGGACAAGAGTGAATGTTTCTCCGCTCCTGATTCCGGTAATATTTTTCCCTGTCGCTGTCGATACAACCTGAGGCATGTAATTTGAGGAATTCCAGGTGAGGCGCATATAGACCTGATCAGTATTACTGATGGTATAAACCGTCAGGTTATTCTTTATGCCCGCCTCATTGTCGGACAGCTCTGTAAAATTCGTTCCGTCAAGTGAATACTCTATAGTTGCGCAGTCGTCTATAAAATCATCGTTATATTCAGTGTTGCTTCCACTGATGTCATTCAGCACGAATGACACCGGTTCTTCCGCTGCAAAAGCCACTGAGATATTATACGTCGTCTCATCTGTGGCACTTGTAGTTATATTGAAGTGTTCGCCTGATGTACATTTCTTGACGTTGCCGTTGCAGGTTACCACCGCACAATAATCATTTTCCAGATCGAAATCCAACCGCAATTCGGAATTCATAGGCGTTGTAATAGATCCGCCGGTACCTTCCATTGTAAAGTCAGTACCGTCAACAGCTACTGATATAGAATTTATATTCCATTCTCAGTGCAATCAAGCCTGTTCTGTATGTAATTAATATTAGCTCCTGAAGGTCCGCTTATATTTACTGTATTATGTAAAGCCGTACAAACAGGTAAAATCTCATATTTATCAGAGTTGTTCTTTTGGGCTTTAAATACATAACTTCCGCTATTAAGCAATACGTCACTGCCATCAACCTTAAGTGTCATATTGTATCCGGAATCAACAGTAAAATCGAGTTCTATCTCGACATTGTTTCCAACTTTAAACGAGACTGTGCCTTTCGCATTATCCACATCACAGTTACTCTTATCCAAGAGAATCCCGTTAATCTTAACCGTGGCAGAACAATTATCAAAGATAACAGAAGATCCACTTTGATCGAACTCGGCATCGTACAGAATGACTTCATTATACCAGACGCCCGCATTAGCAACGCCGGGCGGAAACAATCCTGCAAGAAGAACAATCCCCAATACAACCGACAATAAACAATAAATACCTCTTCTCACAGCAATCTCCTCCAAACTATCAATTCAATATAATAATTGTAGATTTAACCGCATTTAGATTAAAGTTCATTGATGTTATTTTAATGTTAATCATTTGTAAAGGAAGTCAAAGAAAAAATACTGATACGGATATACTGATTCAGAACTGACGTGAAATAAAAATAACCGCCCCCCCACGGAAGCGGTTCCTTCAACAACAAAATTAAACTTTGGACAAAGCTTTAATTAAGAGTAACAAAAGCGGCAAAAACTTCTGCTAACATGGTTTATCTTACCGCACCGCTCATTTTAAACAACCGGAAAAGCCTTGTTATTAATACCAAAAATAGAGTCGGCAGAAAAACTAAAATATACAATTTATCAATCCATTGTGACAAATTGCCTGCCAAAAAAGCAGATAAAAACCCCGCTTTAGACAATCTGCCGAAACAAATTATAGAAGCGGGGCCTGATTCAATTTACTGAATAATCAGATCTTCTGGGGTTCAATCTTCCAGATCTCGTCTGCATATTCCTTGATGGTACGGTCAGAAGAGAACTTGCCTGAATTGCAGATGTTAATCCAGCACATTCTGGCCCACTTGATCTCGTCCTTAAAATCCCTGTACATTCTGTCGCAGGTCTTGCGATAGTCATCGAAATCGCCGAGTACATAATAAGGATCACCCGGCTGCCAGTTGGAGCCGTAGAGGAGACCGTTGAACAGGTCATTGAACATTCCGGATCCTTCATCATTAAATGTTCCGTCAATGAGTCTGTCAAGGCACTTCTTGAGACCGGGTATATTCTCGTACTGCCACTTAGGATTGTAATATGCCTTGGTCGCAGTCATATCCTGAGCTCTGCATCCGAATATATAGATGTTATCGTTGCCAACACTCTCAGCAATCTCTACATTCGCGCCGTCCAGAGTTCCCAATGTCACCGCACCGTTCATCATAAACTTCATGTTGCCGGTGCCTGATGCCTCAAGGCCTGCGGTTGAAATCTGTTCAGAGACATCTGCTGCCGGGAACATCTTCTCGCCGATTGAGACATTATAATTCTCAACGAACACAACCTTGAGTCTGCCCTTCATCTTGGGGTCGGAATCAATGAGATCTGCAATCTCATTGATAAGCTTTATTATTGCCTTTGCCCTGAAATATCCGGGTGCAGCCTTGGCAGCGAAAAGAATGGTAACAGGCGGTATATCAAGCTTCGGGTTCTCTTTAATTCTGTCGTAGAGATTCAACGCATAGAGCGCATTCAGGAGCTGTCTCTTGTATTCATGAAGACGCTTGATCTGTACGTCATAGCACGAATCCGGGTTGAGCTCGATTCCCTTTGTCTTAGCAAGATAGTCAGCAAAATTCTTCTTGTTGTGCTTCTTGATTGTAATGAATTTCTTCATTACAGCTTCGTCATCCGCAAACTTCTCAAGCTGCTTCAGACGATCCAGATCGGTAACCCACTTGTCGTCTCCCAAAAGATCGGTGATGAGCGCCGACAACTCCGGATCGCAGGCTCTGAGCCATCTTCTCGGAGTAACTCCGTTCGTCTTGTTTGAGAACTTCTCCGGATAGATTCCGTACCAGTCCTTGAGCGTGTCAGTCTTGAGAATCTCGGTATGAAGTTCAGCGACGCCGTTTACTGAATGAGCTGCGTAAATCGCAATCCACGCCATATGAATTTTACCGTCGCCAAGCGGAGAAAGCTTGTCAATAAGTTCCGAATAAAGTCCTGCATCGTACATCTCGGCACGGAACTGGTTATTGATACCCTCGATAATCTCAAAAATTCTCGGGAACAGGAAGCGGAAAATAGATACATCCCACTTCTCAAGAGCCTCAGCCATGATAGTATGGTTTGTATACGCAAAGGTATCCTTTACAATATTCCATGCTTCTTCCCACTTCATGCCGTTCTCATCCACCAGAAGCCTCATTAGCTCCGGGATAGCGATAACCGGATGGGTATCGTTGAGCTGGATAGTGTTGTACCTGGCGAAATCATGCATATCTTCACCATGGTTCTTTTTATATCTGTAGATAATATCCTGGAGTGAAGCGGATACGAAGAAATACTGCTGTCTTACTCGAAGAACCTTTCCGTCGTATGAAGTATCGTTAGGATAGAGAACTCTCCAGATATCCTGAACACGGTTGCGCTCAATGACTGCATTGTCAAATCTCTGTGAATTAAAAAGACTGAAGTCAAACTCCTGCGCAGGCTCGGCCTTCCAGAGTCTCAGAAGATTGACATTCTTCGTATCATAACCGGTGATGGGCAGATCGCAGGGGATTGCCCAGACATCAATATCCTGGTAATGAACCTTGACCTTGCGGTCATATCTTGCAACGATAAACGGATAACCGTGCTCCATCCAGGAATCAGGATACTCATTCTGGAAACCGTTCTCGATGGCTTGTCTGAAGAGCCCGTAGCGGTAAAGAATTCCGTATCCGGTTACCGGAAGATTCATTGTCGCGCATGAATCAAGGAAACATGCCGCAAGTCTTCCCAAGCCGCCGTTGCCCAATGCCGGATCTGTCTCTTCCTCAAGAATATCGGTAAGATTGAGTCCGAAAGAATTCAGTGCTTCCTTTGCCTGATCGTATATTCCCAGATTTACAAGGTTGTTCAGCATTGAACGGCCTTCAAGAAACTCTGCGGAAAAATAATGAGCCTGTCGGCCCTCGTTGTATCTCTGTCTGGTTTCAATCCAGTTATCAGAGATAATCTCGACAATGCTTTTAGCAAGCGCCGTCCAGTAATCCCTGGGCGTAGCCTGCTCGAGACTCATTCCTGTCTCGGCCTTTACATGTGATTGCATCATCGATTCCAGTTGTTTTGCGGTAATTGTTGCCATTTAACAATTCTTCAGCGTTTACAAAAACGCCTACTGCCCTCTCATTTAGAATCAACAGTTATTTTAGCAGTAATAAACTAAGTGTGCAATTTTTTAGGCAATTTTCTTCAAAATATCAATTAAAATAGACGATATGGTCACTTTTTAGAGTCATTTAACGTACTTATACTACTTTTTGGTAACTATTGGCACAGCAAAAACTTCATTCGTTTACGCCTTTATCAAGGTTGTAATTAGCTCTTTTATATATTAAACTCCATAATAACGAATCCGGAAGGCGAACTGCTTATGTCTTATGTATTTTATCTGATTTCTATACCGGCGGCAATTATTCTCGGCACTCTCATGGGTGTGGTTATCACCTCACTTTTCAACATTCTCCCTGAGAAATGGCTCCAGGACTACGGAGTCAAAGAGTCGGACTGCAACTACAGAGTATCAAAGAGAATGCACAGATATCCGGAAGGTGTCGTTGCGGCACTGATGTGTTCGGCATTCTATATTGTCGCTCTCATTTTTTGCAGGCAGCTCTATTTTGACTCTTTCAAGCCGCTTCACATTCTTGTTCTGATTCTGCTGATTCCGGCTCTCGTACTTGTCATGATGTCGGATCATCTGAACCGTATCATTCCTGACCAGTTCTCAATCTGGATAGCACTTTGCGGAATTCTATCAATCGCTGCGGACTTATCGGAGTCATCGGTCTGGTTCTCTTCCGAAGCAGGCTGGTATATGCCTGTTGTCAACAAGATTGCGGGAGCGCTGATAGGCGGTGGAGCACTTTGGCTTATAGGATTTCTTACGTTGACATTCAGCGGTCATGAAGGAATGGGACAGGGTGATATGCGTCTTCTCGCGGCAACCGGGCTCATTACCGGATGCTACGGACTTGTCGTTCTTACATATGTTGCTATATTCACGGCGGTTATTTTCGCTGTGCCGAAGCTGATAAGCAAACAGCGCAGGCTGAGGCGAGAAGAAGAAGAAATTCGCAGATCTCCAAACCCTCAGAAGACGCGCCGCGCGCTGGCGATTAAGAAAGCGCGCATGCATTTCGCGGATGACCCGGACTATCTGGCGTTCGGACCTTTCCTTGCTCTGGGTTGCGGAATATTCGCAGTGATGGAACCGTACTTTTTCAATATGATGTATAACACAATACGCGTTCTGGGGGCATGGTTCTGATGGAACAGATAATCGGTTTTCTTAGAAGAAACTTCGGGATTCCGAATCCTATGAACTGGGGATATCCGGTTCTTTTCGCCGGAATCGGCGCGATAATATCTTTTCTTGTCTCAAAAGCTGCCTTCAATTTTCTTCCGTTCTCATCGACTTCAATTGTGGGATGCACGTTGATCACCATTTTGTTTGTACTCGCGGCGTTTATTATGCCAGCTGTCTTTCTGTCAGGAATGACCTCGGATGACATCGCCGGACGTTACACCGGAATCGGCGTACTGCTTATGTCTTTTCTGTCCGGCGCGCCGGTCTACCTTATAGACACAGCCTGTCGCAATATAATTACCTATCTTTGGATGCGGAGCGGCAATTCCGTCGTCTTTCCGCTTACTTTCTATTACAACGCGGAGTCAGGATTATCAGTTCTCGGACTTGAGTTTCTGACAGACACTTTGATTCCAGCAATCGGTATGTCATTGTTTTTCTACGGACTGCTTTGGTCCTGCTTCAAGCCTTCTCAGCGCAAAGCCGCCGCGCTCATAATTCCGCTTCTTTATGCTGCTTTCAGTTTTGATTTTCTTGGTTTGGTCGGCGTTATTGTCACCGGATGGTGGCTTCTTACTCTCCGCCGCAACATAGACAATATCTGGGGACCAATCCTATGTCTGATTGGATCACGCGCTACCGGCATCATCATAGGCAGTATAATTTCTCCTGTTGACATAACTTCATTAAGAACTTATCAGGACATTTCAATATCCTGTTTTTATGCGGCGGCACCGGCAATTGTTGTCGCAGTTATTCTTTTCGCCTTTTTTCTTAAGACACTCGGCGAATTTAACTACACATACAACAACAGCATCTACGGAGACAATCTTGATGCGGACTATCTGTCTTCACGCGAACACTTCGCGCCTTCGGCACTGAAAGGCTTCAATGTGGCCGCGCTTATCGGAGTAATCATCTGCGCAGTCATCTGGATCATGCTTTATAAAGGAGTCAGACCATGAACGATACCGAAAGATTTAACCACGATCGCGCGTCAGTAATGTCTATGATTAAGTTCATCCTGATGATTGGCATCATCGGGGCATTATGCTGGCTCGGTACCAAGATTTTCGTGATTCTTGTACCGTTCCTCATAGGCTTCCTGCTTGCTAAGACATCTAACATAATAGCATCTCCGATTGCAGGACTCTTTACAAAGAGCGACCCTTCAAAAATCAGACCCGGACAGAAGAAGTCAACACGTACCAAAGTTGCGAGCTGTGTATATGCCATTCTGATAATCCTGCTGCTGATAATCGTTGTTTTTATCTGTATAGCTCTTATCGCTCAGGCGAATAACCTCATCGAAAAGATTGCAGGTCTTGCCGGCGGTTTTGATTTCTCGTCAATAAGCATCTGGCTTGACTCACTGGCACAGAGAAGCAACGGAATCATAAAACCTGAAATGACAGAGACGTTAAAAGACAGTCTCAATGACATGGGCAACAACATAGTCTCAGCTATTCCTTCTGTCCTGACGAGATTCCTGTCATCAGTATGGAACCTTATAGGCAATATTCCTTACGGGGTATTCTTCGTGATAAGCATCATTCTCAGCGGCCATTATTTCATCAATGACGGTCCCGGTGTCCTCCGTTTCTATGTCAGGAACACTCCGAACAGATTATTCCGCAACCGCGTTTTCTCGCTTGTTAACGATCTTTCTGTGACGCTTTTCCAGGTTCTCGGAGGTTACCTTATACTTATGGTGATAACTTCCGTTGAGGCAGCTCTGGTTTTTGCTCTCAGCGGAATGTCTGATTACGCTGTAGTTCTGGGAATAGTTACCGGAGTTATTGATTTTCTTCCTGTGGTCGGCGCAAGCATCGTCATGATTCCGGCAGCTATATTTCTTGTCTTCCACAACCAGCTCGCGGGAGCACTTGTGATAGTGGGCGGTCTTGCTATAATGACTGTCATCAGAAGAGTGATAGAGCCTCCGATAATTGGCAAATCAATGCATGTTCATCCGCTGATAACCCTCATATCTATGGGTGCAGGCGTATATATCTGGGGAGCGGCAGGTTTTCTTCTGGGACCTATGCTCGCAATCATCATAATTCAGGTATTTAAAGTTTTCGAGCTCAACAAGAAAGTAATGAGCTATCTGTCCTCAATACTTGAGAGACTTATGCGAAAATCAACCAATGACAGCGACGACAGCAAGGACAGCAGCATAACATGCGATCCGCAGTCATAACTGCTGTCACATTGACGCTTTAATTGCTTTTGCCAGATTGCAGAGATCTGTGTAGGAAGCCTGATTGAGTGACGATTTTATGCAGACTTTATCTTCAAGAACATTGAATGATGCCAGTTTCTCGCGAAGCAGTTTGCCTGATTGCGGTGCCCATGAACCGTTCTCGATCACAGCGACAGTGCGGTTTCTCAAACCGTGCCTGATAAGTTCGTCAACGACATGCTCAACCGGTGAGTATATTTCCATATTGTAAGTCGGCGATGCGACAACAATATGACTGTATCTGAACGCCGCGGCAATAAATTCAGACTCAGTCCTGACAGACGCATCATAGATGACAGAATCAACACCGAGCGCAGACAGTTCCGAGGCCAGAACTTCACAGGCATTTGCTGTGTTTCCGTATATAGAACCTTCCACAATAAGCACAGCCGACTTTTCCGGCGTATATGTACTCCACTTATCATAGCATCCGATTATGTCGGCAAAATTCTTGCGCCATACATAAGAATGAAGCGGACATATCATCTCTATATCAAGTGAAGAAGCTTTTTCGAGAGCGGATTGCGTCTGCATACCGTATTTACCGACGATGTTGGTATAGTATCTGCGAGCTTCACCCTTTAAATCATTTTCGAAATCGTGCTCATCAGCAAACACTCCGCCGTCAATAGCACCGTAGCTTCCGAATGCATCCGCCGAGAAAAGAGTCCCGGACGTCATATCATAGCTGAACATAACCTCCGGCCAGTGAACCATCGGTGCAAATATAAATTTGAATTCATGTGTACCGAGCTTGACGCAGTCGCCGTCCTTGACCGCAATAAGCCTGTCTGAAACGTCATGTGCATAAAACTGAGATATCAGCTGGGCTATTTTTGCATTACAGATAACCTTGGCTTCGCTGTGCATATCAAGAAGTGTAGCTAAAGTCGCCGAATGATCAGGCTCCATATGATGAACTACAATATAGTCAAGACTGCGTGAATTGAGACAATATTCAATGTTCTCGAAAAACACACCGGCTACAGCCTTGTCAACAGTGTCAAAAACAACGGTTGCCCCGCAGTCAAGAAAGTAGGAATTATAGCTCATACCTGCGTTTATCTTATATACACCCTCAAACGAAGTTATCCTTCTGTCATTTGCGCCGATCCATGTCAGCTCTTCTGTAAGTTTCCTTGTGTTATGCATAGTTTTATCTGTCCTCCCTGTAATAGTTGCGCCCGATCGCCGCCGGTTCGCCAGATTTGCCGTTTCTGCTCATTGAAGAGAAAATCAGAACCAGCAAAGTAATAATGAACGGCAGTGCCGAGAAAAAATGAGACGGTATTCCGGTAAGCCATCCGAGTGAATGCGGAAACACATATGCCAGTGTCGCATTATAGACTCTCAAAGTATTAAAGAAGCCGAATACAAGCGTGCCGATAAGTGCACGCGCAGGACTCCAGTTTGCGAAAATCACGAGTGCAATCGATATCCAGCCGTATCCGTTTATCCAGCAGTTCGACCCTTCGAAGGTTCCGCCCATGTTGAGTCCCATATAAAGACCGCCTATTCCCATAATACCGGAACCTATGATTATGTGTATGTACTTATATAAAGATACGTTCACTCCGAGTGAATCTGCCGCTGCAGGATTCTCTCCTATTGAACGCAGCCTTAATCCCGGTATGGTTTTTTCGAAATAGAACCACATAAGAACCGCGATGACAACGCCGCCGTAAACTAAAATATTATGCGAGAACAAGCCTTTGCCGATAACCGGAATCTTTGACAGAAGCGGTATTGCCAGGTCTTTGAACTGCTCTCCAAGCGTCGTACGGTTAAGCGCAGGCCATCCGGCTCCGCTGTTGGACAGGCCGTTGCCAACGAAATAGTAAAAAGCGACACCGAATGTCGTAATCGTAAGACCGGTGACGTTCTGATTAGCCTGCAGGGTTACCGTCAGGAAGGCAAAAATCAGCCCGCACAGACCGGCTGCGACAAAACCCGCGAGTACACCTATTGCAAGACTGTCAGTCCTGCACGCGGCTACATATCCCGCAACCGCACCTATTGCCATTGTTCCTTCAACACCCAGATTGAGGCTTCCGGATTTCTCAATCATTATCTCTCCGGCGGTTCCGTATAACAGCGGAATGTTGTAGACGACAATATTGAACAGGAAAAGTGTTATTGCATCAAGCATTTACGCAGCCTCCTTCTTTGCAATTCTGAATGTCGCGGCAAAATCAGATACCAGAACAGAGAACAGAATAATTCCCTGCAGCAGATCCGCAAAATTACTGTCTATCGCAGGATACTGCGTAGCAGCGGCCTGACAGCCGTACTGAAGTACAGCGATCAGAAGCGATGTTATAAATATAGCCGGTACCGACAGTTTCCCGAGCCACGCCACGATTATTCCCGTCCAGCCGACATTGTTCGTAATCGAATCTGAGATCGTTCCGGACGTAGATGTGGCAAGTCCTGCCGCCAGCCCGATCAGTGCCGCGGACCAGAACATAGTGCGCTTCACTATCCTTCCGACATTCATTCCGGCATATTTTGCCGTCGCGCTGCTGTCACCGACGACCGATATCTCGTAGCCGCGCTTGGTAAATTTCAGATACGCATAAACTATTACAGTAAGTATGACGGCAACCACAACGGAATACAGAAGCGTAAAGTTTCCAAGCATAATGCCGCCCATTTTGGCGTTATCCGCAAACTCACCGAAAATAGGTCTCTGAGAATCCTTCCTTAAGAAAAAATTCCAGTCTGCCTTGGTGTCACCTATATATCTGATTAAATACAGCACGATGTAGTTTATCATCAAAGTCATGAGCGTCTCGTTGGTGTTGAATCTGACTTTAAGCGTTGCGACAGCAAGTCCGATAATTCCGCTTGACAGCATTGCCGCGGCACACATCAGCAATATTACAACCGGTTTTGGCAGCCCCGGACAGTTAAACGCAACCGTAGCAGCGCATATTGCTCCGATAAGGAACTCACCTTCGCCGCCGATATTCCAGAACCTCATCTTGAACGCAAGACCAAGTGCCAGAGAAGTAATCAGAAGCGGAACAAAAATTTTAAGCATTCCTTCTATGCATTTATATGCATAACGGTTCCCGACAAGCCCGATTGTAAGCATTCGTCCGTAGTATTCAATCGGATTGATTCCGAGTGAAACAAGGAGTATCGCCCCTATTCCAAGCGAAATCAGAATTCCGGCAAGATAGTATACGACTAGTCTTCTGATGGAGGTGTCAGCCCGTCTCACGAGATGAAATCTGTTCATTTGCGGCTCTCCTCCTCTTCAAAAGCGGAATCTTTGGCTATGCCGTCCGTTTTGCCGGCTTTCGCAACTATATTAAGTGCTCCGGTCATCATAAGACCAAGCTCCTCTTTGGTGGTATTATTACTGTTGACAACACCCATAAGCTTTCCGTGACACATAACCATTATCTTGTCGCAAAGCGCGAGCATTACATCGAGGTCTTCGCCAACGAAAAGTATGCCGACGCCCCTCTTCTTCTGCTCGTTAAGTATGTCATAAATCATATACGATGAATTGATATCAAGCCCTCTGACAGGATACGCGGTAACAAGCACATTGGGGCCTGCCTTGATTTCTCTTCCGAGAAGGACCTTCTGTACATTTCCGCCTGACAGTTTTCGAACTGCAGTATCCGGCGAATCTGTCACAATATCAAGCTTCTTAATTATCTTCAGTGCTTCTTGTCTGGCTGTCTTCCTGTCGACAAGAATTCCCCTGCCTTCACTATAATTCTTGAGCATCATGTTGTCAGTAATAGAAAGAGACGGAGACAGTCCCATGCCGAGCCTGTCTTCAGGAATAAAGCTCATAGAAATACCCTGCGCGATAATCTCCTTCGGAGACATACCGACTATGCTTTTGCCTTCGTGAATCATTTTTCCTTCGACAACAGGTCGAAGTCCGGCGATTGCCTCACAGAGTTCCTTCTGTCCGGATCCGGCTATTCCGGCGACTCCAAGTATCTCGCCTCCGCGGATATAGAAATTCATATGATCGACAGCAAGAGAGCCCTCATCAGAATTAACAGTAAGGTCGCGAATCTCAAGCAACGGGTGTGTCTTCTCAATAACCGGACGCTCGATATTAAGATCAATCTTGCGTCCGACCATAAGCTCGGTAAGCTTTCTGGTGTCTGTCTCGGAAGTCTTCACCGTTCCAACGTACTCACCGTGACGAAGCACTGCGACCCGGTCTGATATCTCGATAACCTCGTTAAGCTTGTGTGTTATGATGATGATCGAGTGTCCTTCTTTTCTCATTGCTCGAAGCACATCGAAAAGTTTCTCTATCTCCTGTACGGTAAGCACCGCCGTGGGCTCATCAAGTATTATTATCTTTGCTCCGTAACAAAGAACCTTAAGTATCTCCAGCGTCTGCTTCTCTGACACAGACATATTGGCGACAAGTTTATTGACATCTATATTGAATCCGAACTTTTCGGCTGTGTTCTCAATTACAATCCGGGCTTTGTCATTAGTAAAAAATCCGCCGCGGTCGCGCAATCCTATCCTGATATTATCCATTGCCGTGAAGCGTTCAACAAGCTTGAAATGCTGATGTACCATCCCTATTCCGTATTCTGCGGAATTCTCCGGCGAATTGATTTCAGCTTTATTGCCGTCCACAAAAATAGAACCGCTGTCGGGTACATATATACCCGACAGCATGTTCATAAGTGTTGTTTTACCTGATCCGTTCTCGCCGAGCAGTGCAAGAATCTCACCCTTCTCGACCGATAGGTTTATATTTTTGTTAGCTGTAACGGAACCGAAGCTTTTGGTTATATCTTTAAGTTCAATAGCAGCGCTCATACAAAATACCTTCTTCCGGATAACTTATCAGTTGACCTGTGTTACGCCGGCAACGTAGTAATTCATCTCTGCCTGAATCACGCTGTCTGATACAGACGGTCCGCCCGCTTCAACAATTGTGTTTCCCGCATTATCGGTGAGCGGCGTGTCTGTCTGTGTTACTGTAACAGCACCGGATTCACCTGAGAATGAGAGTGATACTCCTGAGAATACATCCCATGAACCCGAAGTCATAAGATCTGTGGCGAGATTGATGGCCTCCTGAGCCTCAGGCTCATTGTTTGAAGACAACGGAGAAACAGCTACAAGACCTGAATTAAGACCTTCATAGTAATTGCCTACTGTTGACATGAAAGTTGAAGGATTATCCATCGCAGCCTTAATTGCCGTTGCGTAGTAAGCACTCCAGTTCCATACCGGTGCACAAAGGTGCGCCTCGGGCGCTTCAGATGTCATATCGGAATTATATCCGCAGCCGTAAACGCCTTTCTCCTCAGCCACAATCTGTGGCTGTGCGCTGTCACAGTGCTGTGCAATAACACCGCAGCCGTATGTGTCTACGAGAACCTCAGCAGCCTGTCTTTCAAGGTCCTGATCTCCCCACGTAGAAATCTCATATACATTAATCTGAGCATTCGGATTAACGCTGCGGCAACCCATTGCAAACGCATTGATTCCTGAGCATGTCTCGGCATACTCTGTTCCCCATGCCGAAACATAACCTATCTGGTCATTCTTTGTAGCGAGTGACTTATATCCGGCTGCGATACCCGCCAGATATCTCGCCTGATAGATTCTGCCAAAATAGTTGTTAAAGTTTGTTGAATTGGAAAGGTTTCCTGTAGCATGCGAAAAAATGATATCAGGATATTCTTCCGCACCGGCCTCCATGGCATTGAGATAGCCGTAGCTGATGCCGAAAATGATGTTGCATCCGTCACCTGCGAGCTGATCAATCGCAGCTTTAACCTGCTCATCGTCTTCCTTTACATTATCCACAATGTAAAGATCAGTTGCAGGATCGAGCCCGACCTGTGTCATAGCCTCTGTGATACCCTTGTTGTGTGCGTAGGTATAGCCGGATGTATCATTCTGACTGTTGATATAAATCGCCCCTACTTTGAAATCATCTCCACTTCCGGATTTGCTGGCAGAACATCCCGAAAATGTCAGTGCGGATACTGCCGCAAGTGCTGAAACAAGCACAAGTGAAACCAGTTTTTTCATAACGCCCTCCGTAAAAAATTATATATGCATTCAATAGCACACAAATTTAAATATGCCGCTCCTGCCTTACCTTCTGAACGTCAGCGAATCATCACTCATCGAATCAATTATCGCAAGCGACTCAACTCTGATACCTTCAGCGCGCAAAAAATCCCCTCCGCCCTGAAAGCCTTTCTCTATGGCAATGGCTGCCCCGGCTAACTCTGCTCCGGCTTTGCCGACTATCTCAATCAAACCGTTGATTGCATTTCCCTTTGCAAGAAAATCATCGACAATAAGAACCTTGTCGCCCGCAGCTATATATTCACCACTCACGACAATATCATATGTCTTCTGATGCGTGTAAGAATAAACCCTTGATGTAAGAAGATTATCCGACAGATTCAGACTCTCGTGCTTCTTCGCGAAAACAACCGGAACACCGATACAGAATCCTGCCGCAAAGGCGACCGCGATTCCTGACGACTCAATCGTCAGAACCTTTGTTATTCCTGATTTTTCAAAAAGAACGGAAATCTCTTTTCCCATTTCCATAAGAAGACCGGTGTCAATCTGCTGGTTCAGAAAGCTTCCAACCTTAAGAATCTCTCCGGGAAGAATTGTGCCTTCCTTAAGAATTCTCTCCTCTAAAGCCTGAATGACAACCACCCCCCAACAAAAAGACTGACCTAATATTATAATTATCGCAAAAAGGTGTCAATCAAATAATCTTTCTGTCCCGGAAAACCGCTAAATGCACAAAATAAACGCAAGACCATGTACAAGTCCGACATAGACGCCGTCAGGCATCTGCGTTATTGTCTGCAGATGAACTGTTGTCCTCCTGATTGCTGCTATCGTCAGTATTATTACCTGCACCTGTCGCATCATCTGCGGCGTTGCTGCCTTCTTCCGGTATTACAGTGTCACTGACTGCGCAGTCACTGAAAACCTCGGCAAGATTACCGTCAGCGTTATAGAGCTTCTCAAAATCAGGACCGTCAACAGTGAGCTTGTCAATAAGACGCTTTGCAAGACCTTCAACTATTGAACGCTTCTCAAGCAGAATCTTCTTTGTCTCTTCATAGCTGGAGTCAATGATTGATTTAATTTCCTCATCAATCTCGGCTGCCGTCTTCTCGGAATAGCTCTGAACCTGACCCATCGAATAACCGAGGAACACCTCTTCATTCTCATCTCCGAACACGAGGTTCTTGAATTTCTTCGACAGTCCGTAACGCTTGATCATATTCTTGGCAATACTGTTGCACTGCTGCAGATCAGAAGAAGCTCCGGTAGATATCTCTCCCAAGAAAAGTTCCTCTGCAGCTCTGCCTCCGAGGCCCATCTTTATTACGTCAAGAAGCATCTTCTCCGTATAGAAGCTTGTATCCTCAACAGGCTTATATGCTGTATATCCTCCTGCTGAACCGGCAGGAATAATTGTAACTCTGTCTACCTTCTGGAAATCAGACGTTGCCCTGAGCACTACGGCATGTCCTGCCTCGTGGTAAGCTGTAAGTCTCTTAACTTTGTCCGTGAGTTTCTTTGAATTCTTCTGCGGTCCCATCTGTACGCGGAAAGTTGCGTCTGATATCTCCTGCATCGTTATCTTCGTCTTGCTGTGGCGAGCCGTCATAAGTGCAGCTTCATTGAGAAGATTCGCAAGATCCGCTCCCGTAAAACCGACTGTAGAAAGAGCTACCTCATGAAGATCCACATCATCTGCAAGCGGCTTGCCCTTGGCGTGTATCTTAAGTATAGCCTCACGCTCGTCCGCATCAGGCTCGTTAACCATTATACGGCGGTCAAATCTTCCCGGACGGAGAAGTGCAGGATCCAAAACGTCAACACGGTTGGTCGCCGCCATTACGATTACATTTGAATTTACATCGAAACCATCCATCTCGACCAATATCTGATTCAATGTCTGCTCGCGCTCATCCTGTCCGCCGCCAAGGCCTGCACCTCTCTTGCGTCCAACAGCATCAATCTCATCGATAAAGACAACCGAAGGTGCCTCCTTCTTGGCATCGGCGAAAAGCGATCTAACTCGCGAAGCACCCACACCTACAAGCATTTCAACGAAGTCTGAGCCTGAAATATAAAAGAACTTTACTCCGGCCTCTCCTGCTACCGCCCTTGCGAGCAAAGTCTTTCCTGTTCCCGGCGCGCCGTAAAGCAGAACGCCCTTCGGAATCTTTGCTCCAAGAAGCTGATACTTCTTAGGATTCTTAAGAAAATCCACTATCTCCGAGAGTTCTTCCTTCTCTTCAATCGAACCTGCTACATCCTTGAATGTAACCTTGTCCTTCTTGTTGGGATCCATAACTCTCGCGCGGCTGTTGCCGAAACTGAATACACTGTTTCCGTCCTTGCTCTGTCTGTTCAGATTCAGGAAAATCATAACAACCAGAACGGCGCTTCCGCCAATAATCAGAATCTGCAGCAGCATC
>Ga0116193_1001460_pt1 | contig 19536 bp, 18 predicted proteins | sample AD_UKC115_MetaG_FD_89892 | JGI IMG/M metagenome (GOLD analysis project Ga0116193, IMG submission 89892) | Active sludge microbial communities of municipal wastewater-treating anaerobic digesters from Hong Kong - AD_UKC115_MetaG | ecosystem: Engineered > Bioreactor > Anaerobic > Digestate... | reverse complement strand
TGAAGGACGGCCTGGTGCAGCAGATCGATGCGCCCATTGAACTGTACAATAAGCCGCGCAATCGCTTCGTGGCCGGTTTTATTGGTTCGCCGCCGATGAACTTCATGGAAGGCCGCGTGCGCAAGGCTGATGGCGAATTGGTCTTCGATGAGGGAAATGTGAGAATCATCATTCCCGCATCGTTGCAACCTAAAATCTCTAAGTTTATTGACCAGGAGATCACCTTTGGCATTCGCCCGGAGGATATTCATGATCCGCAATATGCGAATTTGAACGGCAATGGTGCGCGCCTGGAGGCCAAGGTCGAAGTCATTGAGCCCATGGGTGCGGAGATTTTTCTTTACCTGACCACGGGCAAGAGTTCGTTTGTGGCGCGCGTGGATGCGCAGGTGAAAACTGAAGTGCACCAGCAAAAGAAGCTCTTGCTGGATATGTCCAAGTGCCATTTCTTCGATGCGCAGACGCAGGAAACCATATTCTGATGTTCAATATTCGCCTGAAATACGCTTGCGGCACGGCCATACTGTTTGCGTTTGTACGGGCCGGCTTAATTGCGCCTGTGTCTGCCGCAACTCCCGCGCCGACATCTGCTCCGGTCGTTACACCGGCGCCGCTGTTGTCGTCGCTAAGCGCGCAACAGCAAAAATCCCTTACGTTATTGGATTTGATTGCCGCCACGCGGCGCATTGTGGATCAACTGGAAGCCGGTGAAAACGTCCCGCTGAATGTGCGACTGGCCGATGCAACCCGCGAACTGGACGCGGCCATGAAAATTTTCCGCTCCATGGATGAGGCCCTCGCCAGCAATGCCTCGCATTGGACATGGACGCCCATGCAGCGCATTGCGCTGGAAGAGGCCAACGAGGAGAAGTTCCAGATCGATCCGCCGCTGGCCAATGGCGCGGCCATTGCTTTTAGTTGCAATCGCAAGGTGCGCATCGAATCCATCAAAGTGCTCGATGCTTCGGGGATCTCGACGGTCTTTCCGATCAACGCCACCTTCGGGCGCGACGCCAAACGCGAAATCAAGTATTTGTATTATCCGACGGCCATTTCGAACGTGATCATCAGTTATCGGGCGGCCTCCGATGCCGGCGGGAATGTCAGCGTGTTTGGCGGCGTGACCGATCTGCCGGAATATGGCAAGGAAGCGCTCTATTGGTTCGTCATGGCACGCAATCAACTGGCAGCCAATGATGCGGCCAAGGCTGCGGAATATCTGAAATTGAGCATCAAGAATGCCTATTTGTTCCGCCTTTCGCGCGGAGTGAAGTGACACCACGACAGCAGCAGGGAGAAAGCGCATGCGGCGGTTTTGGAAGACCACCATCCTCGCAGTGGCAGCAGCAACGTCGGCAGTGGGTTGCGTCAACGGGCCCAATGATCGCTGTTACATCAACGATGTTCGCTATCATGAGGCGCGCCGCGCCTTCGAACGCACGCAATCCATTGATGTGGTGCGGCAGGGATTGAAGGATGCGCATTGGCAGCCTTGCGCCATCAATGAAGCCATTTATCGCATCGAGAAGGAATTCGGGCTGAATGATTCGCTGCCTTCTCCGGCGCGCATCCGCACCGAGGCCGAGCTCATGGCCGAGCAGAAGAACGATCAGGCCTTGGTCGGCAATATCTCCGGAAGCTTGAAATACTAATTCTTGCATTTTAATGGATCAATTGGCGCGCCGAATCCACAATCGCCGGCTCGCTTTGCTCTTGTTTCATCTTATCCCACATCACTCAGGAATGATACACATGTCCCCCAGAGCTACTTCATCCCGCAGGAAACGCCCCAATGTCGTGATCTACATGATGGACACGCAGGGCGCGCGAAACATGTCGTGCTACGGCTATCGCAAGTTAACCACTCCAAACATTGATCAACTCGGGCGCGAAGGCGTTGTCTTTGAGAATCACTTCGTCACGGCCCCCTGGACGCTGCCCGTGCATGCCTCGCTCTTCACTGGGCGTTATGAATCGGGCCATGGCGCAGGCGCCCAGCATGAGGGATTGGAGCCGGGGCTGCCGCAAATGGGCGACGTGTTCACCCGCAATGGTTACCGCACAGCGGCATTCTGCACGAATAATTGGGCCTATGACGATGGTTCCACTTCTTCGGCCGGCACGGGCTTCCAGGAGCATATTCGCTATGGCGATCCAAAGATTCCCGCCGTGGCGCCCTATATCCCCAGCAAGAACCCGAACGAGAAGGATAAAGGATCGTTAAAGACCGTGGGGCTGGCGACCAAATGGATCGATGACAATATCATGGGCAAGGATCAACCCTTCCTGATGTTCATCAACAACACCGAACCTCACGATGTCTATACCCCGCCCGAACCGTGGCGCAGCCAATTTCTGGAATCCGGCGTCACCTACGAGGAAGCCGTGGCGCGCGCCGGCGGTCAGGCCAGCTCGACGATGGGCGACCGCTGCCTGACCATTGATGAATGGATGTTGCAGCGCTCGCTGTATGATGGCTCCACCGCATGTTTGGATGATCGCATCGGGAAGTTTGCCAATGAGCTGCGTCAGCGCGGCATTCTCGATGACACGATTTTCATCGTGACCGGCGACCACGGCGATGTGCAGGGCGAGCAGGCGTGGTATGCCTATCATTCGCAAAATGGCGTGTGGGAATCGACCGTCAAAACGCCGCTGGTGATCCGTTATCCCAAGGCGTTTAAAGCCAAGACGCGCTGCAAGCAACTGGTGCAGATCAACGATGTCTTTCCGACGCTCATGGAGCTTTGCGGCATTAAGGATGAGGAAGCGAGCGCCAGCATTCAGGGCGAAAGTTTGCTTCAAGCGTTGAAAGCCCCCACGCGCGAATTCGCGCTGATCGAAGCCATGCGCGCCATCCACGTGATGCGCCGCGCCTGGGCTGAGGCCGAGGATCCCGAGTCGCTTGATGTGCGCTTCGCCAATGTCTGGTACAAGGCCGCGCGCACGCTGCAATGGAAATATATCTGGGCCTCCAATGGCGCGGATATGCTGTTTGATGTCGCGCGCGACCCCGATGAGCGGTTTAACCTGATGAATCGGTATCCTGATATCGCTCGGTCACTGCGGTTGAAAATGGAAAAGAAACTGATGTCCATGGAACAGCGCTATTATATGGACATGTTCAAGTCAACGAATCCGAACTCGCAGGCTCCTTGTGTTGTGAGGCGATTGCAGGCCTGGGGATTGTATCAGGATGGCGTGGCCAAGCCTTACGATCCGCAGAAGCAGGCGGAGTGGGAAAAGAACTATGCTGATAACAATAACCTCTGGCGCAAAGAGCGCAAGCCGGTGAAGTTTGAGTGATCGTTAAATACGGCGCGGGGTGAAACCGTCACAAGTTCATCATGCGGCTGCGGGACAGCCGATTTTATAGTGTTTCATCCCGTGCATCGGCGGCTATGTTTTCCTGCTGCAATAAATCGAACTCCACCATTTGCCGGATCGTCTGCTCAAAACTGACTTCCGGCATCCAGCCTAATTTCTTCCTGGCCTTGGCGGCATTGCCCACAAGCGGATGGCCGTTTTCGCCCCGGCGCAAGTTGTGATCAATTATGACATAATCCTGCCAGTGCAATCCGACGGTGTTGAAGGCCACCTCCAGAAGGTCGCGCACGCTATGCGTCTTTCCGGTGGCGATGATATAATCGTCTGGCTGCTCGGCCTCAAGCATCAGGATCATGGCCCGCACAGTATCGCCGGCAAATCCCCAATCGCGCCGCGCCTCCAGGTCTCCCAAAACGAGTTCCTGCTGCAAGCCGAGTTTGATGCGCGCTGCGGCGCTGGTGATTTTGCGCGTGACAAATGATTCGGGCCGTCGCGGCGATTCGTGATTATAGAGAATGCCATTACAGATGAACATGCCATAGTGCTCGCGCATATACGCGCAATGCCACCAGGCGGCGGCTTTGCTGATGCCATAGGGGTTGCGCGGGCGAATGGGCGTGGATTCGCTTTGCGGGGATTCCACGGCATTGCCGAAAATCTCGCTGCTGCATGCCTGAAATACGCGGCAGGGATGGGGGATTTGACGCAGAATTTCCAGCATCTGCACCACGGCGGTTTGATTGATCGCAAAGGTCAGTTCGACCAATTCGCCGCTGATGTCGGGGCGGCTTTGTGAGGCGAGATTGTAGATCTGGTCGGGCTGATAGGTATGGAGGATGTCAGCGAACTTCTGCCGGTCGGTAATATCGCAGGGCTGCAGGCTTAGGCCTGGCTGATCAGCGTTGGTGCGGGGCAGTTCGCTCAGCCAGCGTTGCGAAGCGTCGGTCAGGCGCAATTCCAGACCGAGGACGTGTTGGCCTCGCCCCACCAGTTGTTCGGCCAGATAGGAGCCGTCCTGCCCTCCAATTCCTGTGATTAATGCTCGCTTCATGAAAACCTCGCGGCTGGTTGCGATTGGCGCAATGTTTTTCTTAGGCCACAGCACTGGTTGGGCGCAACAAACAAATAATACGGGGCCATGGGAAGATTAGGAGAAATGGGAAAAATGGGGTATAATGACGACCTAGAGAAAGAAAAACCAGAAACTTGATTTTCCATTGTGGTTTTTTGCTTCCCATTCAGGATTTGTTATATACTGGCTTTCACAACTGGTGAGGAGGGCAAGGGATTGGGCATGAAAACTATTTTAATTATTGATGATGAAGAGGAATTGCGCCAATTGCTGCGCATTACCTTCGACAGCTCTGGTTATTCCGTCATTACCGCCGCAAATGGGGAGGAGGGATGGAAACTGGCGATGGCGAAAAGGCCCGATGCGATTGTTCTGGACATCAAGATGCCGAAGATGAACGGCTATGAATTTATTGCGCGATTAAAAAAAGAGCCGAAGCTCAATGCCACGCCGATCATCGTTTTTACCTCCATCACCGATGGCATTGCGCGCAGCGATCAGGAATGGGCCAAGTCGCTGGAAGTGGAGGACTTTATCAGCAAGCCCATGGAACCGTTTGAATTGCTTGATCATGTGCAGCGTGTCATTGAGTCGCGATGCCGCGCTTAGCCGAACCGGAAAAACTCGATTCGCGGGTTTATGAGAAAACTTTTTCTCTTCCGCAGGAGTCGGCCTAACTAATTTATCTTTCCGGCTTTTTCCTAAATAAGCCTAGTTTTTTCAGCCTTCTACATCTACACTGATGCATTGCCTGCTTTATTGTGCTTGCACATGGCATTTCTCATGCAGAATAAAGCTTTGGCTGGGGGTGCAATTACGATCAACAACCATGATCAATGCCCCTGACTCCATGCCTTTGAATAGCCTGAAACTAGAAGAGAACAACCGCCACCGCGGGGAGTGGATTGCTGCGATGATCAATACTGGAAGAGTTATGATGCTGGGTCAGATCCTGGTCGGCATGGGCGTGGTCTCGTCTGATGACGTGGAATTGGCTGCAGCTGAGGCCAAGAAAAGCAATGACCGCATCGGGCAGATTCTGCTGAAGATGAAGCTGATTGAAGAGGAGAGCTTGATGCAGGCGCTGGCGCGGCAATTGAGCGTGCCGTATGTCCGCCTGAGCGAGCTGGAAATACCTTCTGACGTGGTGGAACGCATGCCGGCGAAGCTGGCCACGCACTACCAGGTCATGCCGATTCGCAACTTGAACGGCGTGCTGCAAATTGCCGTGAATGATCCGCTGAATATCCATTTGCAAGATGATTTGCGGCTGATGCTGCGCAGCGAAGTGGAGTTGGCCGTGGCTTCGCGCAAGGAGATCGCCGACGGAATCAAAAAGTATTACGGCATCGGCGCGGACACGATGGAAGGCCTGCTGGACAAGGCGCAGGAAAATGAGGAGGTCCAAGTCACGCATGTGGACAACCTCGAGGAGATGGCGCAGGACGCCTCCATTGTCCGCTTCGTCAACCAAATCATCCGCGAGGCCATCGACGACCGAGCCACCGATATTCACTTCGAGCCCATGGAAGACGATCTGCGCATCCGCTACCGCATCGACGGCATGCTCTATGAAGCAGCCATTCCTCCCGCGATCAAACGCTTTCAGGCGGCGATCCTGTCGCGCTTGAAAATTATGGCCGACATGAATATTGCCGAGCGGCGTTTGCCGCAGGACGGCAAGATCAAGATCAAATCCGGTGCGGTCGATTACGACTTGCGTGTTTCGTCAGTGCCCACGCCCTACGGTGAAAGCATTGTCGTTCGTCTGCTGTCGCGCGACTCGGCGTTTATCAACCTGGAGAAGTTGGGGCTGAATCCGCGCAATTTGAAGATTTTGCGCCGCATGATTGCCAAGCCGCACGGCATCGTGCTGGTGACGGGGCCAACGGGAAGCGGCAAATCCACGACGCTTTACGCGGCGCTGACCGAAATCAACGACATGGCCACCAAGATCATTACCATCGAGGACCCGATTGAATACCGCATTCCGGGCGTCACGCAGATGCAGGTTAACCCATCCATTGGGTTGACGTTTGGCCGCTGTTTGCGCGCCATTGTTCGCCAGGACCCTGACATCATCATGGTCGGTGAAACACGCGATACCGAGACGGCGGAAATTGCCATCCAGTCGGCGTTGACCGGCCACATGGTTTTCACCACGCTGCATACGAATGATGCCTGCGGCGCGATCACCCGTTTGCTGGACATGCGCGTGGAGCCGTTCCTGGTGTCTTCGTCGGTGGAAGGCATGATTGCCCAGCGCCTCGTGCGCGTGCTGTGTCCGGAATGCAAGATGCCGTTTAAGCCTGCGTCCGAGCAACTGCGCCAGTTCAATCTCGATGGCGAGACCGACATCGATTCGCTGACGTTGTATCGTGCGCGCGGTTGTGAAACCTGCCGCTACACGGGATTCCGCGGCCGCACGGCCATTTATGAAATCGTGCCGGTGACGGAGAATTTCCGCCGCATGGTGGTCGATCGCCGCCCGGCGACGGAATTGCGCCGTGAGGCAATTCTCAGCGGGATGCATCCGCTGCGCCAGGATGGCTGGGGGAAGGTTCATGCCGGGCTGACCACCATTGAGGAAGTGCTGCGCGTGACGCAGGAAGACGAAGCGTTTGATGATGATGACGACCTGACTGCCGTGACGGCAGGCGATGAAACCACGCGGGCGCAGGCTGTTCCCGCCCAATAAGGCACAATGGCTACTTTTTCTTACAAGGCACGAGATCGCAAAGGCGAGATGATCTCGGGATTAATTGAAGCGGACAACGCCGGCATGGTTTCGGGCCGGCTGCAATCCATGGGCTATTTTCCCGTGGCGATTGACCAGGCGAAGAAACCTGGGGCGGCTACAGACGCCATTAACCGCTGGCTGGGACAGGGGCGCGTGCGCAAGAGCGACCTTGTGGAATTCAACCGCCAAATGGCGGACCTGATTTCCTCAGGCATTCAGTTGGTCAAGGCGCTGACGCTGATCTCCTCGCAGGCTGTCAATCCTGCCTTCAAGCGCATTCTGGAGGACCTGACTGAAAGCGTGGCTGGAGGCGATTCGCTGGCCGATGGCATGGGCAAGCATCCGGCGGTCTTTTCGCCGCTGGCCGTGGCTATGGTGCGCGCGGGCGAAACCGGCGGCATGCTCGACCAGGTCATGCAGCGTCTGGCCGACTTCAGCGAATCGCAGGAAGAGGTGCGCGGCAAGATCAAGAGTGCGCTGGCCTATCCCGCCGTCATGGTCTTGGCCGGAACCGCCGCTGTAACGGTTCTTGTGACAGTGGTGATCCCGAAAGTGGCAGGCATGTTCAAGGACATGAACCAGGCGTTGCCTCTTCCCACGCAAATCCTGATGTTCGTCAGCGGTTTCATTAGCCATTACTATCCCTTCATCATCATCGGCTTGCTGGCCGGCATTATTGCCTTGGTGCAATTTTCCAAAACATCGCGCGGGGGCAAGGTGATTTCCGGCTTTATGTTGCGGCTGCCTATATTTGGCAAGGTGATCCTTAAGCGCGAAGTCGCCGCGTTTTGCCGCACGCTGGGCGAATTGGTGCGCAATGGCGTGCCCATCCTGACCTCGTTCACCATTGCGCAACGCGTCGTGGCGAACAAGGTCATTGCCGAGGAAGTGTCGCGCGCGCCGGAGGCCATTTCGCAAGGTTCCAGTGTGGCCGCGTCGTTGAACCAATCCAAGCGCCTGCCGCCGATGGTCATCAACATGATTGCCATTGGCGAGGAAACGGGGCACTTGCCCGAATCGCTGCTGAAGATTGCCTCTTCGTATGAAATGCAGGTGGATCGGGCGATGAAGACGCTGACGTCGTTGCTGGAGCCGATCATCATCCTGGTGATGGGCGTGATCGTTGGCACGATTGTCATTGCGGGCCTGCTGCCGATTTTCTCGATCGATCCGACACAGGGGCGATAGGGCGATGCGAAACGCGCGCGCGGGCATGACATTTCTGGAAATCATGATCGTCATGGTCATTGTGGGGATCATGGCCTCGGTGACCATACCGAGCTTGCGCGGGCCGTATGAATTCAACAAATTGCGCGGCGGCGCGCGCGAAGTTGTGGCGCTGATGCGCTATGCGCGTTCCACGGCGATCATGAGCGAGGTGGAAGTGCCGCTGGAGATCGATACAGAAAAGGACCGATTCCGGCTGAATTTGGACAAAGTGGCGGCGAAGAAGAAACCTGAGCAGCGCAAGGCTATTCGCGAAGGCAGCGAAGCCAGCTGGCGGCAATTGCCCAAAGAAGTGGTCTTTGCCGCCGTGTATTCGTGGGATGATCCGAAAAAGGACAAGTCCATCGCCCAGATTGTGTTTTATCCCGACGGCTCGGCTTCGGATTCGCGCGTGGTGCTGGAAAATCGCGACAAGAAGATGATGACCATTGTGCTGAACCGCGCAACAGCCTTGGCGGAAATTCGAAAGGGCTTGCCCGAGGATTTGAAAACGGATGCGGAAGAGCAACAGCCATGAAACGCCGCGCTCATCCTGGCTTTGTCCTGCTCGAAGTGCTCGTGTCGCTGGTAATCCTGGCTGTCGGCTCCACGGCGATTCTGCACTCCTTGCGCCAATCGCTTAGCGCCGCCGAGAAGGCGGCTATCATTAACCGCGGCACGATGCTGGCGGAAAACCTGATCGAGGAAGTCCAGGTGGCGCCGCCGGACACAGGCAGCTATAGCGGGGATTTTGGGGAAGACAATCCCGGCTACACATACGAGATGGAAATTAAGAATGAAAAGATTCACTACACCGGCAAGGACCGGCGCAATGGCGCCGAGGATTTTCGCCCGCTGAAGCGCGTCAGTTTGGATGTGTTTCGCGCTGAGGGGACCGGAGCGCGCAAGAAGCCATTTCGCGTCATTCATCTGGATAGCGCCATTCTGGGCATCCAGAAGTTTACCAGCGATGCGATTAATGAATACCAGTTATTTGATTTGTATTGACGGGAACGCATGAAGGCAAAACCGCACACTTCACGCACGAGACGATCGGCCTCCGGATTTTCGCTGCTGGAAATCCTGCTGGCGGTGACTATCTTTTCCATCGTCACCAGCGCGATTTATACGACGTTCCGCTCGGCCACGCGCGCGTATGACATTGGCATCACCTCGGGCAAGATCCTGCAGACTGGGCGCGTGAGCGTGGATGTGGTTTCCAAGGACATCAAAAGCTGCATTTACAAGACTGAGACGACTTACAATATCATGTATAACCAGCGGCTCAATGCCATTCGTGATGAGTATAATAACTCGCAGCAGAAGGTTTTTGATCGCAAGCGCTTCGAAGAGATGATTGACACGTTCAACACGGAAAACATCGCGATTGACTTGGGATTTCGCGGCGGCGGTTCGGACATTTCGTTTGTGCGCCGGCAGATTGACACCCCCAGCGCGCGGCGGCTTCAGCCCAATCACCTTGCGCGGGTGCATTACTTCATTCAAGAGCGCGAGCTGATGCGGGAAGAGACGAACATCTTCAAGAATCCGATAGATTATTTGACCGAGGAAGTCGTTCCGCAGCAGCCGCACCCGGAAACCATTGTCCAGGATGTGGACGAATTCGTTCTGAAATATGGGTATTACTATGACGGAGAATGGCGCGAAGCCGACGATTGGGATTCCTCCTCGCACAATCATCGCGTGGACCAGATGGCCATCCCGCCAAACGACCTGATGCTGGAACGGCTGCAAGGCAATATCCAACAGGTGATTGGCCGCGCGCCGGAGGATGGCCTGCCCGGCTATGTGCGGATCAAGATCTCCATGGCCGACCCGAAGAAGAAGGGGCACAAGAATACGTTTGAGAAAATTGTGAACCTGGCCAATGCCGCGGAAACGCATGTTCCTTTGCCCGAAGAGTTTTCCATTAATGATGACGAGGGAAAGGCGCACACTTATCACCGCAGCGATTTCCTGCAGGATTCCAACGGCAAACAGCGCGGCGATCGCTATCATTTGCGCAGTGTCGAAGAACGCCGCCGCACACATGGGGGAGCGTAAGATCATGAACTCCTTGCGCCAAAAAACAAATCCCCGCCTTGCCACGGCCATGCCGCAGCGCCTTGGCGCGCGCCGCCAACGCGGGGTCATTCTTGTCCTGGCGTTGTGGCTGATTGTGGTGCTGTCATTGATTGCCTACAGTTTGGCGTACGAGATGCAGATTGAGACGATGCTGACTTCGCAGCGGCGCGACAGCACGCGCGCCTTGGAAGTGGCGCGCCTGGGCGTTGCCCGCGCGATTGCCGACTTGAAGAATGATGCTGTGATGGATCATGTCGCCGACCTGCACAATCCCGGTATCATTTCGCCATTTGATGGCCCGGGAGATTTATGGCGTGAAACGCAAGACTATACCGATGTCAAAGCGGCCAAGGATGCCATTTACACGGTGCGCATCAGCGATGAGGAATCAAAGTTGCCATTGAACATGGCCAACTTGAACCAATTGGAAGTATTCAAGGATTTGTTGCGTGTTTTGGGCGAGAGCGATCGCGATGCCGAGGACATTGGCTGCGCCGTGTTTGATTGGATTGATCCGGATGATATTCCCGTGGGGCAGCAGGGCGAAAGCGAGTTGACGTATTACAGCGAAATTATTGCCCATGACGAACGGTTGCGCTGGGATGCCAATGATCCGGCGCTGATTCATCCGCTGAATGATAATTTCGTCGCGGTGGAACAATTATTGACGGTGCCGGGAATGACGCCTGAATTGTACTATGGCTATGACCCCAATGATGAGCACGAGGTGAGCCGCCGCGAGGAGCTCCTGGCGCACGGGCGCGCGGTTAAGCCGGGCTTGCGCGATTGCGTAACGGTGGTGTCTTCCGGGCAATTGAATGTGAACACGGCGCGGCCCGAAGTGCTGGCGGCCATTTTCGCCCGAGCCGCGGGCGGCAGCGTGGAGCAAGGCAAACAGATGGCCGACAAGCTGAGGAGCGCCATTGGCGCCACGAGCAAAAAGCCAAACAACGACAAGGCGCCGCGGACCATGCAGGAGTTGGCCCAGGTGCTTGGCAGTGAAGGACAACTGATCCTGACGCAGGCCGGCTCGATTCAGCCGCTGTCGGTGCGTTCCTCCACGTTCCTCATCACAGCCGAGGGAACAATCCTCGACAGCAAGCGCGAGCCGAAAGTGACGCGCCGGGCCGAGGCGATGGTGTCGCGCTCGTTTGAGTCCTTCACGCTGAACGACCAAAAGGATAGTTTGCGCGAACGCCGCTATAACCGCGATGAATTTAATCAACGCATTGATCGCATGCGCAAATCCGGCAAGAATGAAGGCGGCATTGGCGCCATTCAAGTGCCGCTGGTGCGCTGTTATTGGTGGACGCAGAGTTAAATGGCCGAAAGGTGAACGATGGCCCTGGTACGAACTGCAATTGAAATTACGGATCATGAAGCGCGGGTGTTGCAACTGCGTGTGGCAAAGGATCGCGTCGCGGTCAAAGCCGCGTTGCGCATTCCCCTGCCCACTTCCGGCGATGCCGATGCGCAGGCGCGGCTGACGCAACGCGCCGAGGCCTTGCGCGAAGGATTGCGCGCCGCAGGACTGCGCCTGACTTCGGCCGTGATGGTCATTCCCAAGCGCAACACGACCATTCGTTACGTCGTGCTGCCTTCGGCGGATGAATCGGAATTGGGCCGTATGGCGCGGTTCGAAGCCGAGCGCCATATTCCCTTTAATGCCCAGCGCCATGTCATTTCGCATTGCGTGATGAGCAAGGATGCCATCCAGGGCTCGCATGTCCTGCTGGCCGCGATCGATTCGCCGGAACTGGATGAGGTCCGGCAAATGTCGGCCATGGCGGGATTCGATGTTGAATCGATTACCGTCTCTTCACTCGCGCAATACAACATCATCAGCAGTCTCGCGCCTGCAGCCACGAAGAACCAGACGGTGGGCTATTTGCATGTGGGATTAAGTGCGGCCGACATCACGATTGTCTCGCAGGGTGAACTGCTGTTCACGCGTTCGGTTCCCTTTGGGCTGGAGCGGTTGATGGCGGACATGCGCGATTGTGCGCCGGATGCGCCAGCCTTTGGCGTTGAAGATTTGCGCAAGGTGGACTTGCTCAATCCCACCGAAGGTTTGCGCCAGTTGGGACTGATCAGCCGCGAAGTCGAGGCGCCGGTTCTGGAAATGGGGCATGAGCCCACGCAGGTGCAAACCGCCCGCGATGCTGAGGATTGCCTGCGCGAATGGCTCAACCGGCTGTCGCTGGAGATTCAGCGCTCGTATGAATTTGCGCGGCGCGAATTGGAATGTCCGCCCATTACGATGCTCATTGTGGCGGGCGAGGGCGCCACCTGGCCGAACTTCAGCACCTACCTGCAGGCGGGCTTCAGCGTGGAGACGCATGCCATTGCTTCGCTCGGTTCGATCGTGGATGAGAAGGCCTTATTGAAGGAGCCGCAGTTGTTTGTTGGCGCGGCGGGTGCATTGGCTTCGGCGTGGATGCCTCGGGCGCTGGCGGTTAATTTGATTCCGCCCGATTACAAGGCGCGCGGCGCCATTCGACGCCAGCGCCAGAGTCTCGCCACGACCATTGGCTTGTCGCTGCTGGTCATTGCGCTGCTGTTTGTCTATGTCAAGCAACTGAGCGCATGGCGCGCGGAGCAGGTGAAGGGCTATACAATGGCAAATAAGAAGCTCGGCACGCTGGCGGAATTGCTGCTGGATCGCGAAAAGCAACTGTCCATCATCGATGGCTATCGCAACGACAAACGTTCGGCGCTGGCCGTGCTCGACACCATCAGCAAGCACGATTACCTGCCGCGAAAGGTGTCGATCACGAACTTCGAATATGTCCGCGATCGCAAGGTGCGCATCTCCGGCTGGGCACTGAGCATTCAGGACCTTCACCAGTTCGAGACGGACTTGGATACGGCGACATACCAGGGGGAGAAGATTTTCCCCGGTCGCTACCGGGAGGTGGCGACGGATTTTCAGCAGAAATTACCCGAGCGCGACCAGGAACTGATCAAGTTCACGGTTGAAGCGTATTTCAAGCCCTGATCGGCAGAGGAGCAGGCGCAGTGCCCAAGACAAAGCGTGAACAGTTGATGATGGTCCTGACCGGGCTGGCGGTGTTGATTTTTCTCATCGCGCGAGCCAGCAGCGGCAGCGACTTTCAATTCCTGAAAATGTTCTCCATCGGCGGCGGCGAGACGGCCACCTTGCAGAAGAAGTATAAGGATTACATGGATATCTTGAACCGGCGCGAGAATGTGGAACGCAAGTTCAAGAATCTTGAAGCCGCGTATTCCGTCAAACCTGGGCAGACGGTGGACAAGTCGTTCCAGGAACAAATTTATGACATCTGTGTGCGCAATCAATTCGCGCCGCAGGTCAAGCCGCCCTCGGCCGATCCCATTCCCAATGCGCCCGATCACGCGCTGCTGTATGTGAATGTCACGGCCACGGGCACAGCGGAAAATGCCGTGCGCATGCTCAAAGAAATGGATGCCAAGGGATTCCTGACGAAGGAACTCACTATTAATGCCATGCAGGATACACCCAATGTGACGCTGGAGTTCGATGTGGCGCGGCCGGTGAAAAAGGCGGATATCGAAAATCTGCTGCGCAAGACCGGGCAATATTCGGATTAACTACAGATACGGAAGCAATCGAATGAAAAAACGCGATTTAATGATTAATGGCATTTTATTGCTGGCGATCCTGGTGCTGCTGGGGCTGGTGCTCGAAACCGGCGCGCGCACACGCCGCGTGCAAGAACAGAACACTAAGCGCATGAAGGAGATCCAACAATATCGCATTTCGACAAGCCAGCCGGCGAGTTTGCCAGGCTCTGGTCCCGCGCCAACACCCGTGCCGCCGAAAGAAATGCGCTTCACGAATTTCGGCAAGAGCAACATCTTCGATGTGCCGATCCCGAAGCCCACGCCCGTGCCTACGCCTGCTCCGACGCCGATCCCGCCGCCAGCACTGGACGCCGTGATGGTGCAATGGAAACTGCAGGGGATTTCGGGCAAAACGGTCTATCTGCACGATGAGCAAAGCGGCGAGGATTTCCAGATGGAGGTCGGCGGCCCCTCGCGTCCACTGATGACCCCTTCAACCGTGGCTTTGAACATGACGGTCCTCTCCACGGATGAGACGAATATGACGGTTACATTCAAAAGCGACCAGCACGAGCAGCCGTATGTGATGAAGATGTTCTAAAAGGCTTGGGGCTTGAGGCTTGGGTTTTGTCTTTTTCAAAATTCAAAATTCAAAATTCAAAATTCAAAATTTAATAAATTTAATGCCCAATGCCCCAAGCCTAATTGCCCAAGGCCGCCGTTAAATATCCGCCAGGCAGCGATCATAGAAATCGGCGCACTGGTCGCGCTGATCTCCGGCGCGCCAAGCAATGGCCGCGCGTGGATGCTGGTTGAATTGCCCAGCTATGATGTAGGGCGGCAGCGAACCCCACTCCATTGTCTCGTAGATTTTTCCGAATTGATTCTGGAGCAGTTGCCACACGGGGCGAATCTCGAATTTGGGATTGCGCAGGAAGCCCAGCAGCAATTCCATCGGGCAATTGCCCGCGCCGCGTCCCATGCCGCCCATCGTCGCATCCACGCGATTAGCGCCATGAATAATGCCTTCGATGGTATTGGCAAATGCCAGTTGCTGATTGTTGTGGGCGTGTATACCGATCTCTTTGCCGGTGCCTTCCAAGGCCTTCTGATACATTTCCACCAGGCGCTTGATCTGCTCGCTGTATAAAGAGCCGAAGCTGTCCACAACGACGATGGTGGAAGCGGGGGTTTGCGCCAGCACTTCCAGCGCCTGCTCGATTTCGGGATCCTGCACAGCCGAAATCGACATGATGTTGCAGGTGACTTCGTAGCCCTTCTCCGCCGCGTCCTTGATCATGTCCACGGCTTCGGGCAATTGGTTGATGTAGCAGGCTACGCGGATGACATCCAGCACGCTTTTGTCCTTGGGCAGGATGTCGGTGTGGTAATCGGTCTTTCCCGCATCGGCCATGGCCGAAAGCTTCAGCGGCGTCTGGTTCTCACGCACGATGCGGCGAATATCGTCTTCATCGCAGAACTTCCATGCGCCATATTTATCCGGCGCAAAGACGCGCTTGGAGGCCTTGTAGCCGATCTCCATATAATCGATTCCGGCCTCGACGCACGTATCGTAAACAGCCTTGACGAAGCCGTCCTCGAACATGTGATCGTTGATCAGTCCGCCATCGCGGATCGTGCAATCCAGCACTTTAATTTGGGGGCGATAGGTGATCCAGGGCGCCTTCATGGGGGCACTCCTCCAATCATGAATTTTGCACGCATGTATTCGTCAACAGGATGAATGCTTTATGTAGCGCTAATGGGATGAAATTAACAATAGAAATCGCAAGATGGCGCGACATCCACCATGCAGAAGCCCGGGGCGTCAACGAGGGATTAGTCACAGCGGACTTGCTGGCAATTGAAGCTTTTTTCCAAGGATCTCATTTTGGCAAACAATTTGCGCTGCTAAAAGAAAGCATCGGCCTTTCCTGGCAGGCAACAGAAAGGAAAATCAACACTATGAGCATGAACGGATCCTTGACTGCCTGCAGATGAACAGCGAAAGCACAACCGTCCAAGCGAAAAAACACGAATGGGAAGCAAAGAGTGCATGAAATTCCGCTTGAGAGAACGGTTTGGGATTGACCAATTCCTTGAATTTTGACATGAGTTAAATCAAACCGTCCATGGCCGGGCGAAGTGGCAGTGCCCTTGCCAGTCGGTTGACGCGCTTCACCGCGAGAGGACAGAAGATGCACACGATCAAATCGCGCGTTCTACATGCCATCGGCTGCATGGCCGTTTGCCTGCTTATTCATTGCGTTCCGGCGCTGGCCCAGACTGAACCGCAGCCCCCCGCCGCCGCTCAGCCGACCCCTGCGCCGACGGCGGATACGGCCGCCTCACAGCCGGAGCGGCGCCTGGTCTCGCACCTGGTCTTTAGCAATGCTAACCTGAATCTCGTCTTAAACAATGTGCAGAACCAGACGGGCGACAAGATTATTGTTCGTGGCAATCTTGGCGAAACGAAGATCACAATCGGCCCATTGTCTAACGTCACCACGGAACAAGTGCTGGATGGTCTGGCTAATTCCTATGGCTGGGTTTGGGTGCAGCGCGAGGACAAGACGTATGAGTTGATGGACAAGGCAACTTACCAGGCAACGGTGCTGCCTCAATTCCGTATCCGCAAGGTTTTCCGTCCGCAGTATCGCCCGCCGGATGAAGTCGTGCAGTTGCTTGAACCGCTGAAGACGCCGGAATTGGGCTCCGTGACCGTTGATCCCAAGACGGGCAAGATCATCGTGGTCGATCTGCCCGAGCGCATCAATGCCATGCAGCAGTTGATCCAGGAAATTGATATCCCGCTGGTGTGGCGCGTGTTTGACATCAAGTATGCCGATCTGGAAACGGTGCAAAGTCAATTGGAGGACCTGCTGACCCCCAGCGTCGGCACGATGAAAGTGGATCAGCGCACGCACCAAATCATTGTTCATGATTTATACAAGGCCACCAAGCAGATGGAACTGCTGGTCATGGCGCTGGACAAGGCCCCGGAAGTGCGCGCCTATGATGTCAACCGCATCGGCATTGATGGAGAGACGTTCCAGGAAATCGTGGACAAGGTTTCGGCGCTGGCAACCCAGCCCGAGAACGTGACCTCCGACTTCGAAATGGGCCGCATTCTCGTGGAAGACATTCCCGAGGTGCAGGATCGCATCGCGCGCTTGCTGCGCGTATTTGACCAGCCGGCGCGCCAGATCATGCTGATGGCGGAGATCATCGAAGCCGACTTGGACCGCACCTTGAGTTTTACCTCGCAAATCGAGCTATCCGCCGATTTGGAGAAGGCTATCGGCAGCGGCTTGACGAATCTATATGCGCCTGCCACAGGCAATGGCGGTTCCCAATCCGCCAGTTTCAACTTTGCCAATTTAGAAGATGCGTTGCCGGTGGCGCGCCTGGGCTCGGGCGGCATTACGGTGAGCAATTTGAGCAAGCACTATGCAGCTCAGCTTTCCGCTTTGCTAAGCGATTCCGATACGAAGGTGCTGCTTAAGCCGCGCATCATCGTCTTGAATCAGCAGGAAGCCACGATATTTGTCGGACGCGATGAACCAATCCCCACCGTGTTCATCAACGATAATGTCAACAACAGCTTGCAGCAAAGCACGCAAACCACCGTCAATACCGGTCTGACCCTGGATATTATTCCCTCGATTGCCAGCACGGGTCTGGTTCAATTGGAAGTCTCGCTGGAAAATAGCGAACCATTCCGCGTCTCGGTGCAAACGACGAATGGCGCCGCTGACCTGCTAGGCAAAACTTCGCAGCGCATTGAGACGCAATTGATGATCCCCAGCGGCGAAACGCGCGTGCTGGGCGGGCTCAATCGCAAGCAGAACAGCCAGACGAAGGCCGGCGTGCCTATCCTGCGCAACATCCCGCTCATCGGGCCGGCGTTCGGCTCGTACGGCAGCACGTCGCAGGATCGCACGCTGTTGTTCTTCCTGACGCCGATTATCATGGAAGAACAGCCCAGCGAGCAGTTCCTGCGCAAATCGCAATCGACGTATTCCGATGTGGCCGCCTCCCGTCCAGCAATGACGCAAGAGCGCACGGTGGCCACTGCCGCAGGCTCGGCGGAAGAGGACAACGCAGGAAAGCATCTTGTGTTTGAACACGAGACCGGCCCGCTGGCCGAACAGGCGGAAGAGGAACCCGAGGTGACGCTTTCCTCCGAATCGCCTACGGCGCTGAACGAAACAACGGAAACGAACACGATTAAAAGCACGACAAAAATGCCGGTGATCGCCCCGAGCGGGACCGTGAGCATTCAGCCGACCGATACGGCTGGGACTGTGGTGCGAACCACGACGGGAAGTGGCGGAGCAGTAAATGTAAATGTCCCACCCACGCCCGTGCCGGCCATTACGCCGCAGCCGACTCCGGCGGCGCCTATCGTCACGCCGGTTCCGGCGGCCACGCCGGTGATTACGCCGGCAGCCACGCCGGAGGCCACGCCGCCTCCTGGCCCGGATGAATTGCGTAATCGTTAGATGGTGAGTTGGCCGGCTTTCTGAGTGGCAATGTCTTCTACGACTGGCTCAGCCTGCAATTAGGTTTTCCAAGAAACGCGGGTATATGCGAGAGTGTGGTGGGCCATTGGCCCACCCTACTTCGCATTTTCACGGAGTAAAAAACAGGTCCCTTACGTCCCGTTTGTCCCTTTTCTTCCCCCCAATGGCAATGCCTCCCCCAGAGCCTCCATTCCGGGCTCACTGAGAATGCAATCCACTGGGCAAACCTCCAGGCAATCGGCGCAATCGAGACATTTCTCCGCCAGAATTTGGAACTGGTAGGTGCTTTCGATAATAGCGTCCTTGCGGCAGATCCTCTGGCACAAACCGCATGAAATGCATGCATCGCTTACATAAAACGCCATCGACATCCACACTTTCGAGAACGTCTTTCCGGATTATTGGCCTGCTCCGGAATTCCCCCACACGCACTTAAGGGAAGCAATCGTTGTGCCTAGGCGCAGCGTTATGTAATCTCAATAAAATCAGTGTTATAAAAGAAAGACCTTATCTTCTCCCGCCTCAGTTCAACCTTTCTGCGGCATTAGTTGTCCGATCTCACATCCCATGATATAGTTCGTTGGAACTAAAAGAGATGAGTGATAGACCGATCCAATTTCATGCTGATGTGGACGAGGAGGGCTTGGGGCTGGAACACCTGCCCACCAGCCCCGGCGTGTATATTTTTTCCGATGAGCATGGCGAGATTATCTACATCGGCAAAGCGGCCAATTTGCGAAACCGGGTGCGGAATTACTTCCATCGCTCGGGCGACAATCGCTTTTCCGTTCAATATATCCGCACGCAATGCAAGCGCATCGACACCATCCTGACCAGCAATGAGAAAGAGGCGTTCCTTCTCGAAAACACGCTGATCAAAAAACACCGCCCGCGCTACAACATCCGCCTGCGCGATGATAAAACCTATGTCTCGGTGGCTATTGATCCCACGGCAGAATGGCCGCGCGCGGTGGTTGTGCGTCCGCGCGGCGATGTGCGTCGCGGGGACAAGACGC
>Ga0116193_1001458_pt1 | contig 19552 bp, 18 predicted proteins | sample AD_UKC115_MetaG_FD_89892 | JGI IMG/M metagenome (GOLD analysis project Ga0116193, IMG submission 89892) | Active sludge microbial communities of municipal wastewater-treating anaerobic digesters from Hong Kong - AD_UKC115_MetaG | ecosystem: Engineered > Bioreactor > Anaerobic > Digestate... | reverse complement strand
GGCTGCGCCGCCTTGTCCGCTGCTGCGGTTGTCTTCGTCTTGCGTGGCATTCATGCTCCTTGTTGACATGCTATGCCTCACACACAAAACTTCTGACAGGCTCCGATGCGGCCAACGAACACATGGCCATGCTGGAGAAGTCACCCGAGCGGGTGATGAGCTTCTTTCAAGACCCCAGGGTCAAATATGCGGCTGCTTGAGACTTCATGGGGCCGAAACAATAGTTCAATTGCCCGCAACCCGGTGCGCACCCTGGCGACGCATCATTCCTGTGCCTTGCTTTGTTGCAGCCAACGCACGGCACCCCGCCCTGCCTGCACGCCGGTGGCCATGCAGGCCGTCAACAAATAGCCGCCGGTGGGCGCCTCCCAGTCCAGCATTTCCCCGGCGCAAAACACCCCGGGCATGCCATGCAGCATCAGCTGCTCATCCAGCGCAGCAAAGTCCACCCCACCCGCCGTGCTGATGGCCTCGTCCAGCGGGCGTGGCGCCACCACGGTCAATGGCAAGGCCTTGATGGACCGCGCCAGCATGTGGACATCATGCATCTGCTCCTTGGTCAGCAGCTCGTACAGCAAAGCGAGCTTGATGCCCTCCAGCCCCAGGCGGCTCTTGAGGTGGCTGGACAATGAACGCGAGCCCCGCGGGTGGGCCACCGCTGCGGCCACGCGCGCTGCTGTCCAGTCGGGCAGCAGGTCCAGCATGAACGTGGCACGGCCTGTGGCCTCGATGTCATCGCGCAGCAGCGCAGACACGGCATAGATCAGGCTGCCCTCAACGCCCGAGCCGGTGGCCACAAACTCCCCTTTGCGCGCAAACCGGCGGCCCTGGTGATCCACAAAATTCAGCGCCACCGACTTGAACGGCTGGCCGGCATACGCCTGCACGAAGTGGGGCGACCAGCCCGACGCTTGCGCAGGCGCCGCTGGGCTCTGCACATCAAAACCACAATTGGCCGGGCGCAGCGGCCGCACCTGTATCTGCCGCTGCTGCAAAGGTACCGACCATGCACCGTCTGACCCCAGACGCGACCAACTCGCCCCCCCCAGGGCCAGCACCACGGTACGCGAACTGAGCGCCACGTCGCCCTGGGGTGAAGCAAAGCACCAGCGGCCCTGCCCATCCCAACCCTGCCAGCGGTGGCGCATGTGAAAGTGCACCCCCAACCCGCGCAGCCGGTGCAGCCACGCGCGCAGCAGGGGCGCGGCCTTCATGTCCACAGGAAACACGCGGCCTGAGGTGCCGACAAAGGTCTCGATACCCAAGCCCTGCGCCCAGGCCCGCACCTGATCCGGTCCAAAGGCCTGCAGCAAGGGAGCCAGCTGCGGCTCACGTTCGCCGTAGCGCTGCATGAAACGATCCAGGGGCTCGGAATGGGTCAGGTTCATGCCCCCCTTGCCCGCAAGCAGGAACTTGCGCCCCACCGAGGGCATGGCATCAAACAGGTGCACGCTCCATCCCGCCAGGGCCAGCTCCTGAGCGGCCATCAAGCCTGCAGGGCCTGCGCCCACCACGGCCACATCGGTTGTCATTTCATGCATTGCGCTTCTCATTCATGGACGCCGGGGAGGCCGCTATTGTCGCCCGCGCCCGGAACCCCGGCGCAGATCGTTTTGCGCTATGGCAGTGATAGCGGCAGACCAGCCACTGTCCCCTTGGGGACATAGGGGTTTCTGTCACAATGGAACCATTCAAAGCACCCCGATCTGCACACATTTTTCGAGAAGGAAAGCGCATGGCAAGCGAACTCATCAAGCACGTCTCCGACGCCAGTTTCGAAGGCGATGTCCTGAAATCGTCCACCCCGGTTCTGGTGGACTACTGGGCCGAATGGTGCGGCCCCTGCAAGATGATCGCCCCCATTCTTGATGAAGTGGCCGGCAGCTACCAGGGAAAGCTCACCATTGCCAAGATGAATGTCGATGAAAACCGCGAAGTGCCTGCACGCTTTGGCATCCGTGGCATCCCGACGCTCATGCTGTTCAAGGACGGCCAGCTTGCCGCCACCAAGGTCGGCGCCATGAGCAAGGCCCAGCTCACCGCCTTCATCGACCAGCAACTGGCCTGATCTCCCGGATCCCTTGCGCGCATTGAGTGCGTGCGTGCAAGGGACTCCTCACCCCGCTTTCACCTGCTTTCGGCAGCCATCCAGGATGCGGGCACTTTTCCTGTCATAATCGCTGCTGTTCACCAGCACGCAGGCACACGCTGCTGGTTCGAGACCCAAAGGCATGCCAGCCTGCCCACCGCAGGCGCACCGGCAAGTCCCACCCCCCCAGAGACTTTCTTCACTCCTTCCCCGGAGTCCATTCATGCATCTCAACGAACTCAAGGCACTGCATGTGTCTGAAGTCCTCAAGCAGGCCGAGGAACTCGACATCGAAAACACCGGTCGCATGCGCAAGCAGGAGCTGATGTTTGCGATCATCAAGAAGCGCGCCAAGGCGGGCGAGCAGGTGTTTGCCGACGGCGTGCTGGAGATCCTGCCGGACGGCTTCGGTTTCCTGCGCAGCCCCGACACGAGCTACACGGCCAGCACGGACGACATCTACATCAGTCCCAGCCAGGTGCGTCGCTTCAATCTGCACACCGGCGACATGATCGAGGGCGAGGTGCGCACACCCAAGGACGGCGAGCGCTACTTTGCCCTGACCAAGCTCGACAAGGTCAACGGTGGCCCGCCCGAGCAGAACAAGCACAAGGTGATGTTCGAAAACCTCACGCCGCTGTTCCCCAAGGAACACATGCGGCTGGAGCGCGACATCAAGAGTGAAGAGAACATCACCGGCCGCATCATCGACATCATTGCCCCCATCGGGCGCGGCCAGCGTGCGCTGATCGTCGCTCCGCCCAAGAGCGGCAAGACGGTGATGATGCAACACATCGCCCACGCGATCACGGCCAACAACCCCGACGTGCACCTGATGGTGCTGCTGGTGGACGAGCGCCCCGAGGAAGTGACCGAGATGCAACGCTCGGTCAAGGGTGAAATCATTGCATCGACCTTCGACGAGCCCGCCGCACGCCACGTACACGTGGCAGAGATGGTGATCGAGCGCGCCAAGCGCCTGGTCGAGCTGAAGAAGGACGTGGTGATCCTGCTGGACTCCATCACCCGCCTGGCCCGCGCCTACAACAACGTCGTGCCCAGCTCGGGCAAGGTGCTGTCGGGCGGTGTCGACTCGAACGCACTGCAGCGTCCCAAGCGCTTCTTCGGCGCGGCGCGCAAAGTCGAGGAAGGCGGCTCGCTGACCATCATTGCCACAGCACTGGTCGATACCGGCAGCCGCATGGACGAAGTGATCTTTGAAGAGTTCAAGGGCACCGGCAACTGCGAAATCCACCTGAACCGCCGCCTCTACGAAAAGCGCGTGTTCCCGGCCATCGAGCTCAACAAGAGCGGCACGCGCCGCGAAGAGCTGCTGCTGCCCCCGGAAATCCTGCAGAAGACCCGCATCCTGCGCCAGTTCATGTACAACATGGACGAGATCGAGTCCATGGAGCTCATGATCAAGAAGATGCGGGAAACCAAGACCAACGTGGAATTCTTCGAGGCCATGCGCCGCGGCGGCTGATGCTGCTGCGCGTGTTTATGCGATAATCAAAGGCTTGATGCGGAAAGTACACCAGATGGGCTGGTGCGGCTCCCGTTTGACATGAGAGAGAAATCATGAAAGAAGGCATTCACCCCAACTACCGCGAAGTGCTCTTCGTGGACCTGTCCAACGGTTTCAAGTTCGTGACGCGTTCCTGCGTGAACACCAAGGAAACCGAGACCTTCGAGGGCAAGGAATACCCCCTGTTCAAGCTGGATACTTCCAGCGAGTCGCACCCCTTCTACACCGGCACCCAGAAGTCGGTGGACAACATGGGCGGCCGCGTGGAGCGTTTCCGCAACCGCTTCGGCAAGACGGCTGCCAAGTAATCTCGCTTCCTGCGCCGTTTTCGCCCCAAGGCAGCCCGGGAGACCGTGCTGCCTTTTTCATTCCTAGTGTCCTGAGTTGGAGATTCGTTGAAGATATAAAAATGTCGAAATCGTTGCCAGGCAAGGCGCAAACCACAGCGATAGCCGTAGCTATCGCGCGGATTTGCAACGCAGCATGGCGGCGATTCTCGGCCTTTTTATGAAACGAACTTCCAACTCAGGACACTAGTATCCTGCGACGAACCCTCAGCGAGCCGCCGCGTGAACCAACCCAGTCCCGCCATCGTTCCTCAAAGCGCCGTGCGGCGGCTGCCCCGTTGGGCCTTGTTCCTGCTGTGCGCTGCCTACATCCTGCCCGGCTTTGTAGGGCGCAATCCCTGGCGCGGCGCCGACATGGCGGCACTGGGCTACATGCAGGAACTGGCCGGTGGCCACACCCCCTGGATGGCCCCACTGCTGGGCGGTTTGGCGCCTGAGACGGACGGCTTGCTGCCCTATTGGCTGGGTGCCTGGGCCATCCAACTGACCACTCCCTGGGCTGCACCGGAACTCGCAGCGCGCATCCCCTTCGTCTTGCTGGTGGCGCTGACCCTGCTGGCCACCTGGTACGGCATCTACGCGCTGGCGCGCAGTCCGGGCGCGCAGCCCGTGGCCTTTGCCTTTGGCGGCGAGGCCCAGCCGGCAGACTACGCCCGTGCCATGGCCGACGGCGGGCTGCTGGCCTTGCTGGCCTGCCTGGGCTTGGCACAGCCCACACACGAAACCACGTCCTACCTCGTGCAACTGTGCTGCACGACACTGGTGTTTTATGGCCTGGCCACTGGGCCACAGTCCAAGACGCTGGCAGCCACGGCACTGGCCGCAGGCATGGTGGGGCTGGTGCTGAGCGGTGCACCCACACTGGCCTTGCTCTATGCCCTGGGCGCCGCAGCCCTGTACCTGAGCGATACCCATGCCGAGCCGTCGGAGAGAAGACATACCGTGCAATGGAGTGTTCTGGCCCTTGCTTCGGCGCTGATTGCCGCCGCACTGACTTGGTGGCTGGACGCCTGGCGCTGGAAGTTGGCCTGGCCGCAGGAGTTGGGCAAGGACTGGCTGGACCTGGCTCGCCTGCTGGTCTGGTTTGCCTGGCCCGCATGGCCGCTGGCACTGTGGACGCTGTGGCGCTGGCGCAGGCAGATCCTGCATCGCCGCCCGCACCTGCACCTGCTGCTGCCACTGTGGTTTGTGCTGGTTACGCTGGGCTGCGCCGTGGGTACCCTGCCCTCGGACCGTGCCCTGCTGCTGAGCCTGCCGACCCTGGCGGCACTGGCAGCCTTTGCCCTGCCCACACTGCGGCGCAGCATGTCGGCCTTGATCGACTGGTTCACCCTGCTGTTCTTCAGCGCCTCGGTCATTGCGATCTGGGTAATCTGGGTGTCCACGCAGACAGGCGTCCCTGCCAAACCTGCCGCCAACGTCGCCAAACTGGCACGGGGCTTTGAGCCACAGTTTTCGGCGATTGCCTTTGCGGTGGCCCTGGTTGCCACCCTGGCCTGGTGCGCCCTGGTGTGGTGGCGTGCCGGCCGCCACCGCAGTGCCATCTGGAAAAGCCTGGTACTGCCCGCTGCAGGTACCACCCTGTGCTGGTTGTTGCTGACAACGCTGTGGCTGCCCATGCTCGACTACGTGCGCAGTGACGTGCCCCAGATGCGCACACTGGCACGGCTCGCAGGCCAGCCCACCTGCATGCACATGTATGGGCTGGACCGCACCCAGATGGCCGCACTGCAGTTCCATGGACAGTTGCGACTGGTGCCGCTGGACGATACCCCCCGCTGCGATTGGCTGGTACATGCGCCGTATGCCAGCAGTGCCAACGCGCGCAAACCCATGCCCTTGCCTGATCTGACGGGTTGGACCCTGCTACACCGTGTGGACCGACCGCGCGAACGCGGCGATGTGCTGGAGCTCTACCGCCGCCATGTCCCACAAGACTGAGTCGGGCCTGTCAGACCGCTCCTTGATCGCGCGCCACGCGGGCACGGTGCTCGTCGGCCAACTGGCGGTCATGGCCTTTGGTGTGACGGACACCATCGTCGCAGGCCGCCATGCACAAGAGTCGCTGGCTGCGCTGGCCATCGGCTCGGCTCTCTACATCAGCGTGTACGTTCCCCTGTTGGGCATGCTGAGCGCGCTGCTGCCCATCTGGGCAGAACTGCGCGGCGCGCGCAAGCCGCAGGCCATTGGCGGCTCGCTGCGCCAGTCGCTGTACCTCTGCGCCCTGGCCTGCGTGCCCGGCATGGCCGTGCTGTTGCACCCGGACCCGGTATTGGCCTGGACCCAGGTGCCCGAGGCCCTTCGCCCCAGTGTGGAGCAGTACCTGGCCGTGCTGGCCCTGGCGCTGCCTCCCGCCCTGCTGTTCCGCGTTTTCAGCACGCTCAACCAGGCCCTGGGGCACCCGCAGTGGGTCACCTGGCTGCAGGTGGTTTCACTGCTGGTCAAGATTCCGCTGTCCATCTGGTGGACGTTTGGCGGTGCGGGCATGCCCGCGATGGGGGTCGTCGGCTGCGGCTGGGCCACCCTGGTGGTGAACTGCGGCATGCTGGCCGTGGCCCTGTGGCTGCTGCGCACGCAAGCGATGTACGCCCCTTTGCAGGTGTGGCAGCGCATGGAACCACCCAACCGTGCGCAACTGGCCGCCTTTGCACGGCTGGGGATTCCTTCGGCGCTGGCCGTCACCGTGGAAGTGACCTCGTTCACGCTGATGGCCTTGTTCATTGCGCGCCAGGGCACGCTGGCCTCGGCCGCACACCAGATTGCCGCCAACATGGCCGCCGTGTTGTACATGGTGCCGCTTTCGCTGGCCATCGCCACCAGTGCCCGCGTGAGCTACTGGCGCGGTGCAGGACAAGCGGCGCATGCGCGGCAGGCTGTTTATATAGGTTTTAGGCTTCTAGCGCTTATCTGTATTGCGCTAGCAGCTATTGTTTTTATAGCAAATCACTGGATTGCATCGGTCTATTCCAACGATGCCCAAGTGGTGATGGCTGCCGCGGGCCTGCTGGGCTGGGTGGCGCTGTACCACCTGGCAGATGCGGTGCAAACCCTGTGCATCTTTTTGCTGCGCTGCTTTCGCATCACGCTGGCACCCCTGGTGGTGTATGGCGTGATGCTGTGGGGCGTGGGCCTGGGTGGCGGCTACCTGTGGGCTTACCATGGGTTTGGGCCCGTAGCCTCAATGGCGTCCCCCGTCCCCTTCTGGGCCGCCAGCGCCGCCGCTTTGGTGGTCACCGCAGTGGTCTTCGCAGCCATGCTGCGCCGGGCGTTGCTCAGCTCGAGCGCAAGCGTGCCGGAGGAAGGTGCACGCTGAAGGTGGAGCCCTTGCCCAGGGTGCTGCGGATGTCCAGGCTCGCGCCGTGGCGCTGCAGCACATGCTTGACGATGGCCAGGCCCAGGCCGGTGCCTCCCGTTTCACGTGAGCGGCTGCGATCCACGCGGTAGAAGCGCTCGGTCAGTCGGGGAATGTGTTCGGGGGCAATGCCCGGGCCCGTGTCCTGCACAGAGAACACAGCGCCACCATCGGCGGCTCGCTCCCAACGCACCACAATGCGCCCGCCGCCTGGGGTGTAACGCACTGCGTTGCTGATGAGGTTGGACAAAGCGCTTTGCAGTTCGGCTGGACTGCCTGCGATGTCCTGCCACTGGGCGGCGCCAGTATCAAACTCCAGCACATGGCCCTGGGCCTGGTTCTGCGTGAGCAGGGCCGACAGCGCCCGGCTCTCCTCCTCGCAGCGCTGCAACAGGCTGGAAACCGGCGTCCACTCCGCCATGCCCGGCAAAGGGCTGCCCTCCAGGCGCGACAGCGTCAGCAAATCCTGCACCACGCTTTGCATGCGCGCCGCCTGCTGCGCCATCATGGCAAGGTAGCGCGCGCGGTCGGGGGCTTCGAGGTCCAGCGTCTGCAAGGTCTCGACAAACCCGGTCAGCACGGTCAGTGGGGTGCGGATTTCGTGCGACACGTTGGCGACGAAGTCGCGCCGCATGGCCTCGGCCTGCTCCAGCGCCGTGACATCGCGCGACAGCAGCAAGGCACGGCCCTCGCCATAGGTGTGCACATGCACGGAGACGCGCACCGGCCGCGAAGGCGTGCTGCCGCGCCCTTCCAGCACCACGTCGCGGGCATAGTCATGCTCGGCCAGGTAAGCATTGAACTCCGGATCGCGCACCAGGTTACGGATGGATTGCAGGGCATCGCGCTGCGGATCAAAGCCGAAATGCTCCGCCGCCGTGTCGTTGCACCATTCGATGCGCCCTTCCTCATCCAGCAGCACCACCCCATTGGGTGAAGCCTGCAAGGCGCCCAGTATGTCCTGCAGGCGCTTGTCGCTCTCCCGCACCAGATCCTGCTGCTGGCGCACCAGGCGGCGCACACGTTCCACGGCCTCGCCCCACAACCCGTAGAGCTCGAGACCTCGCTGCACATCCCCCTGGCGCAGCCAGCGCAACATGCGCCCGCCACGCCACATGTCCAGCACAAACCACACCCAGGCGGCCACAGCGGCGCCCAGCGCAGCGCCCCAGGCAGAACCCTGCCACCAGCCGATGGCGCCCCCCAGCAATTGCCAGAAGAGAAAGATCAGAAAACGCAGAACCATGCGCGCAGCACCTTAGAAACTGCGCCAGATGGCGCAGCCGTTCGTTGTCCATTGACGTGGCGTCGTGAGTCCGGGGCATGCCCGCGCCGAGCGCCATCGGCGACTGAGCACAAGCACCGCCGGGCATACGCCTCAAGCGCGCATGGGCACCTGCGGTTGGGCGGTGAGCCGATACCCCGCTCCACGCACCGTCTCGATCATGGTACCCGCAGCGCCCAGCGCCTCGCGCAAGCGCTTGACGTGCACATCGACGGTGCGCTCTTCGATGAACACATGGTCACCCCACACCTTGTCGAGCAGTTGCGCGCGGCTGTGCACGCGCTCGGGATGCTTCATGAGGTAGTGCAAAAGCTTGAACTCGGTCGGCCCCACCTTGAGCAACTGCCCCTGGAAGGACACGCGGTAGGTGGCAGCATCGAGCACCAGCTCCCCAATGCTCACGCTGTCGGTCACCTGCTCGGGGGCCCGGCGGCGCAGCACGGCGCGGATGCGCGCCAGCAGTTCCTGGGTCGAGAAGGGCTTGGTGATGTAGTCATCGGCCCCGGCATCGAGCCCGGCGATCTTGTCGGGTTCATCACCGCGCGCCGTGAGCATGAGGATGGGCACAGGCTTGGTGCGGCTGTCGGCGCGCCATTTGCGTGCCAGCGCCAACCCGCTTTGGCCGGGCAGCATCCAGTCCAGAAGAATCACATCGGGCAACACCGCATCCAGCTCGCGCTGGGCGCTGTCACCGTCCTCGGCCCAGAAAGGCTGGAATCCGTTGTGGCGCAGGTTGACGGCAATCAGCTCGGCAATGGCCGGCTCATCCTCGACGATCAGGACTCGGGGTAGTTTTCTCATGGTGTCGCGCAGACCCGTTTACAGCACGGCCGATTCGATATCGCCCAGGGAAGTGTGACGCACATCCATACCCTTGACGAGGTAAATGATCAGTTCAGCGATGTTCTTGGAGTGATCGCCAATGCGCTCAATGGCCTTGGCCAGGAACAACAGATCCAGGCTGGGCGAAATGGTGCGCGCGTCTTCCATCATGTAGGTGATGAGCTTGCGCACGAATCCGCCGAACTCCTGGTCGATCAGATCGTCCTCCTTCAGGATGGCCACGGCCATCTTGACGTCCAGGCGAGCAAAGGCGTCAAGTGCCTTGCGCAATTGCCCCGATGCCAGGTCCGCCGCAAGACGCAGATCGCCCGTGGGCAGCGACCGGGGCGCTCCGCCCTCGATGATGGAGCGCACCATGCGCGCCATCTTGCTCGCCTCGTCGCCCATGCGCTCCAGATTGGCCGTCGCCTTGGAGAACGCCAGCAACAGGCGCAGATCGCGCGCCGTGGGCTGGCGCCGGGCGATGATGGTGGAGAGGTCGTGGTCAATCTCGACCTCCATGGCGTTCACGCGCTCCTCGATGGCCAGCACCTGGTCCACCGATTCCAGACTGAACTGGGACAGTGCATAGATGGCGTGGCGGATCTGGGACTCGACCAGCCCCCCCATTTCCATCACGCGGGTGGAAACGCCGTTGAGTTCGCTGTCGAACTGCGAAGAAAGATGCTTTTCGGGCACAGTGTCCTCCTCAGCCGAAACGGCCGGTAATGTAGTCTTCGGTTTCCTTGCGCTTGGGCTTGAAGAAGATTTCTTCGGTCTCGCCAAATTCCATCAGCTCGCCCAGGTACATGTAAGCCGTGTAGTCACTGCAGCGCGCAGCCTGCTGCATGTTGTGCGTGACGATCAGGATGGTCACCTTGTGCTTGATTTCGGCGATCAGCTCCTCGATGGCGCCCGTGGCAATCGGGTCCAGCGCCGAGGTGGGTTCGTCGAACAGGATGATCTCCGGATCCGTGGCCAGCGAGCGCGCAATGCACAAACGCTGCTGCTGCCCCCCCGAGAGGTTGACGGCCACTTCGTCCAGGCGATCTTTCACTTCATTCCAGATCGCAGCGCCTTTGAGCGCAGCCTCCACCTTGTCCTCGATGTAGGTCTTGGACCTTTCGCCGCGCACCCGCAGGCCGTAGGCCACGTTCTCGAAGATCGACTTGGGGAACGGATTGGGCTTCTGGAACACCATGGACAGGCGCATGCGCACTTCGATGGGGTCCACATGGTGGTGCAGCAGGTCGATCTGGTCGGGCAGCAGTTCGATGGAGCCGCCATAGCGATGCCCAGGGTACAGGTCGTGCATGCGGTTGAAGCAGCGCAGAAACGTGGACTTGCCGCAGCCGCTGGGGCCGATCAAGGCCGTGACCTTGTTTTCATAGATCGGCATGCTGATGGACTTGAGGGCCTTGAAGTCGCCGTAGAAGAAGTCCAGATTCTTGGACTGGGCCTTGAGCTTGGGTGCGACGGCCGTGGTGGAAGCAGGGGTTGCCATGATCGTAGAAGGTTCCAGACAGGGTTGCGTTGATTACCACTTGAGGTTTTTGCGCAGGCGATAGCGCAACCAGATGGCGGTGGCGTTCATGCTCAGCGTCAGCACCACCAGCACCAGGCTGGCAGCGGCCGCATTCGCGTGGAAAGCCGGGTCGGGGCGGGAGGTCCAGTTGAAAATCTGGATCGGCATCACAGTGAACGGCGACATCAGCCAGTCGAACATGCCAGCCCCCTCAACGAAGGGTGCGGGTGGCAGGAAGGCAATGAAGGTCAGCGCGCCAATCGTGATGATGGGCGCAGTCTCGCCAATGGCGCGGGACAGGCCGATGATCACCCCCGTCAGAATGCCGGGCATGCCGTACGGAATGAGGTGGTCGCTGCACACCTGCCATTTGGTGGCGCCACAGGCGTAGGCGGCTTCACGCACGGTCTGCGGAATGGCGCGCAAGGCCTCGCGTGTTGCCACAATCACAATCGGCAGGATCAGCAAGGCAAGGGTCAGGCCGGCAGACAGAATGCTTTGGCCAAAACCAAAGGTGTACACAAACAATCCCAAGGCGAGCAAACCGTACACGATGGACGGGACACCTGCCAGGTTGGTGATGTTGATTTCAATCACATCGGTAAACCAGTTCTTGCGCGCGTACTCTTCGAGGTAGATGGCGCTGGCAATACCCACCGGAATGGCGAACAGGGCCGTCACCAACATCACCAGCAAGGAGCCGACCCATGCAGACACGATGCCTGCCTGGCCGGCGCGGCGCGAGGGGAAGTTGGTGAAGAACTCGACCGTGAGACGCGGGAAGCCGTCGATCACCATCTGCGCGAACAGCGCTACGAGCGTGAGAATGCCGACCGACATGGCCATGAGGCCGACGATGCCGAAAACAATGTCCCAGCGCTTGTGCGAACGAATGATGGAGCGCAGCCGCTCTTTGGAAACGGTTGGAGAGTTCATCAATAGGCCTCACGGAACTTGCGGCGCAGCCAGTAGCCGAGCAGGTTGAAAGACAGGGTCAGCAGCATCAGCGTGAGGCCTGCAGCAAAAATGGTCTGGTAGCCGACGCTGCCGTGCGGCAGATCACCAAGGGCCACCTGCACGATGAACGAGGTGATCGTAGCGGCAGACTCCATGGGGTTGAGTGTCAGGTTGGGCTGCATGCCGGCGGCCACCGCAAGAATCATGGTCTCGCCCACAGCACGCGAAATACCCAGGATGTAGGCCGATGCAATGCCCGACAGTGCCGCAGGCACCACCACCCGCGTGGCAGTCTGAAAGCGCGTGGAACCCAGGGCGTAGGCGCCTTCGCGCAGGCTCATGGGAACGGCCCGCATGGCGTCTTCCGACAGTGAAGACACGTACGGAATGATCATGATGCCCATCACCAATCCGGCGGAGAGGATGTTGAACGTGGGCAGCTCTGGCATGAGCTTTTGCAGCAAGGGTGTGACCACCAGCAGCGCAAAGAAGCCGTAGATGATGGTCGGAATGCCCGACAGCAATTCCAGCATGGGCTTGAGCACTTCACGCGTCTTGTGCCCGGCAAACTCCGACAGATAGATCGCGATGATCGTGCCCAACGGCACTGCGATCAGCAGCGCCACGAATGAGCTGGAAAGGGTGCCGGCCAACAGCACCGAGATTCCGAAATGCGCGTCATCGAACAATGGTGTCCACTGCGTGTCCGTGAGGAAATCCCACAGTGGCACCTGCGAGAAAAACACCAACGACTCCTTGATCAGGATATAGACGATGGCCAGGGTGGTGAAGACCGACACACAGGCCGCAAGCAAAAGAATGCTCTCGACGAAGCGGTCCTTGCGCTTGCGCGCGACTTTGGATCGCGCCAACTGCGCCAGCCTGGCATCACCCGTGAGTGGTGGATTCGACATGGTTCGATCCGGGGTTGTGGAGGTCGCGGTCATTGTAGGAATCAGCAGACATACCGGTTTGCGTGAAAAGCCCTGCCCCACCCAACGGGCAGGTGTGCAGGGCGCCATGGCTCAGGCCATTACATCTTGGCTTCGCGGGCCAGCAGTTCCTTGATGGTGATGCCGACTTCGTTCTTGCCACCAAACACGGTGCCCTTCTTGCCCTTGTTGATGTGGTCCTGGGCCATCTTGTAGGCCTCAGCGGGCAGCGGAACGTACTTCACTTCGGAAGCCATCTTGCCGCCCTCGGTCATGTAGAAGTCCACAAACTTCTTCACCTCGGGCTTGGAAAGCGACTTGGCGTTCACATAAATGAAGATGGGACGCGACAGCGGCTGGTAGGAGCCATCCAGAACGGTCTTCTCGCTCGGGGCCACGGCAGGCTTGCCTTCCTTCTCGACGATGGGCAGCGCCTTGAGCTTGGCAGTGTTCTCGGCGTAGTAGGCGTAACCGAAGTAGCCGATGGCATTGACATCGCCAGCCACACCCTGCACCAGCACGTTGTCGTCTTCCGACGCGGTAAAGTCACCACGGCTGGACTTGGACTTGCCCACAATGGCTTCGGTGAAGTAGTCGAACGTGCCCGAGTCGGCACCTGCACCAAACAGCTTGATGGGCTGGTTGGGCCAGGCAGGGTTGACCTGGTTCCAGTGCGTGACCTTGCCCTGGGCTTCGGGCTCCCACAGCTTCTTTAGCTCGGCCACGGTGGCTTGCTTGAGCCAGGCGTTCTTGGGGTTGATCACCACGGTCAGCGCGTCGAAGGCCACCGGCACTTCAAAATACTCCACGCCTGCAGCGCGGCACGCTTCCATCTCCTTGGCCGCGATCGGGCGCGAAGCGTTGGAGATGTCGGTCTCGCCACGGCAGAACTTCTTGAAGCCGCCACCGGTGCCAGACACACCGACCGTGACCTTCATGCCCTTGTTGGCCTTCTGGAATTCTTCGGCCACGGCTTCGGTCACCGGATAGACGGTGCTCGAACCATCGACCTTGACGACCTGCGCAAACGCTGGGGTACCCAGAAATGCCAGGGTGGACACAGCGATCAGCGACTTGATGGGGTTGGTTTGCATGGGTTACTTTCGTGAAAATGAAAGGATTGCGATGAATTTATGAGCTTTGTGTGACTGAATGATGACAAGTCACTCAGACAGCGCGGCAAGCGCGCGCCACAGGCTTGCCGTGGTGGTGCAGTTCCACCTTGCCCTGGGTCTCCAGGCGCCAGCCCTCGCCCTCGTAAACGCCATTGCCCTTGCGATCCAGTTCGTAGCCCCCTTCGTGGCGGATGCGCACGGTGCTGCCGTCCGCGGCAAGGCGCGCCTGGAGGCGCTTGCCGCCTTCGCACTCGTACGACACAAACTTGCCTGCCTGCATGCCCGCAGGCACGGAGGGGCTGGAAGCGCAGCCCGACATCACGGCCACACCGGCCAGGGCAAGAAGGGAAAGCACAGATTTCATGGTCACTCCAGAGGTTTGAAAGGAAACCCTGGCACTATTGCAAGCGTCTGTGACGGTATCGTGAACAGATCGTGATGGTTTATTGACCGATTGATGCCGTTGCTTTGACATCCGTGACGCAACAATCACGAGGTTGTCAAAAACCACCGGCACACTCGAACCCCACAAGCTCGCCATGGCGGCCCCTGGCGCACCACCTTTTCATTCCAACAATGCAAAACGGAACCCTTCTTGCCGCTGTCGACCTGGGGTCGAACAGCTTTCGCCTGGAAATCGGGCTCTACGAGCATGGACGCATCCAGCGCGTGGACTACCTCAAGGAGACCGTGCGCCAGGGCAACGGCCTGGACCGTGAGCACAACCTCAGCCTCGAAGCCATGCAGCGTGGCTGGGACTGCCTGGCACGTTTTGCCGAGCGACTCGCCGATTTCCCCCGCGCGCGGGTGCGTGCGGTGGCCACCCAGACGCTGCGCGAAGCGCGCAACCGCGATGTTTTCCTGCACCGGGGCAGTGAGCTGCTGGGCCACCCCATCGATGTGATATCCGGCCCTGAGGAAGCGCGCCTGATCTACCAAGGCGTGGCCCGCCTGCTGCCCCAGTCCGACGAGAAGCGCTTGGTCGTGGACATTGGAGGCCGCTCCACCGAACTGATACTGGGCCAGCGCTTTCGGCCCGAGGCGGTGGCCTCGTTTCGCGTGGGCAGTGTGGCCTGGTCCAGCCGTTACTTTCCACAGGGGCAGTTCACACAACAGGCCTTTGCCACCGCGGAAATCGCCGCCAAGGCCGTGCTCGATGAAGCCCTGAGCACCTACCGCCCCGACACCTGGGATGTGGCCTATGGCTCCTCGGGCACCATTGGCGCGGTCGGCGACATGCTGACCGCCGCTGGCTTCAGCCCCGGCGAGCTGACGCTCGAGGGACTGGACTGGCTGCGCGAACGCCTGCTGCGCGCCCAAAGCGCTGACAAGGTACGGCTGGAAGGACTCAAGGACGACCGCAGGGCCGTCATCGGCGGCGGCCTGTCCATCCTGCGGGCCTTGTTTGACCTGCTCGGGATCCGCAGCATGCAAGTGGCCCAGGGTGCACTGCGCCAAGGCGCCCTGTACGACATGCTGGACCGCGAGCTGCCCGAGACCGACCTGCGAACCTCGACGGTGCAAGGCCTGGTGCAGAGCTTTGCCGTGGATCGCGACCAGGCACACCGTGTGGCGACCGTGGCCGAGCAACTGTTTGCACAAGCCTTGCCAGACCACGAGGGCACAGGGGCGCGCAAACTCGGCTGGGCAGCGCAGTTGCATGAGATTGGCTGCCGCATCTCGCACAGCGACTACCACCGCCATGGCGCCTACATCCTGGACAACACCGATGTGGCTGGCTTTGCCCAGCACGAACTGCACCGCCTGGGTGCACTGGTGTTGGGCCACAGGGGCAAAGTGCGCAAGATCGAGGCCGACCTGGGCGACACCTTGTTTGCCGTGCAACTGCTGTGCCTGCGGCTGGCCGTGATTCTGTGTCACGCACGGCGCGACCCCGATCTGCACGGACTGACCCTGGGCCTGGATGGCAGCCGCTTCTCCCTGCGTGCGCGCACCGGCTGGGCGGCAAGCTACCCCCAATCGGCGTACCTGTTGCGTGAAGAAATAGAAGCCTGGCAGCGCACAGGCTGGGAACTGGACGTACAGCTGCCATGAACGGTATAAACGATTTATACTATTTATATCGTTCAAAGGACCATTGATGAGCAATACCCCCAGCACCCCCACCACAGAAGCAAGCACACCCAAGGCGGCCGCAACCCCAGCGCCCAGCGCCAAGGCACCTGCACGCAAGGCGGCTCCCAAGCCAGCCGTGAGCAAGGTCGCCACACCCAAGGCGCCAGCCGCCAATAAACCCGCTGCCAAGGCCCCCGCCACCAAGCGCACCGCCTCCAAAGCCATCGTGGCAAAGCCTGCAGCCGCCAAACCTGTGGCCTCAAAGCCCACCAAGGTAGAAGCCAAGTCGAAGAAGCCCAAGCTGGTGCGCGACAGTTTCACCATCCCCAAGGATGAATACGCCGGCATCGACACGCTGAAGGAGCGCAGTGTGGCGCTGGGTCGGCCCGCCAAAAAGAGCGAGTTGCTGCGCGCTGGGCTGATGGCACTGCTGGCCATGTCCCCCAACGCATTGCATGCGGCCTTGGAGGCCGTTCCCACCATCAAGACCGGCAGGCCCAAATCCGACAAGTGATCCACCCCTTCAGGGGTCGGAAGCTCAGAGAAACTCGGGGGACTGCACGCTGAGCAGCACGGTTTCGGTCTGCCCTGCACGCTCACGCTGGCGCAACCACCAGACCGAGCCCTTGCGCACCGCGCACTCCCCCACCGACATGCCCAGCACGCGGGCCACAACCTGACCAAGCGCAGGCTGGTGGCCCACCACCAGAATGGCCCCCTTGCCTTGGGGCCACTGGACCAGATCCAGCAAATCCTGCGCAGTGCCATTGGGCAGCAATTCAGCGCGCAGCTTGTATTTGCGGCCCAGGGCCTGGGCCGTCTGTTCGGTACGACGTGCGGGGCTGCAGAGCACGCGCAGGCCTTCGGGCAATTGACGGTCCAGCCAGGCTGCCATGCGCACGGCCTGTTTTTCGCCCCGAGGTGTCAGGGCACGCTGCAGGTCGTCCATGCCCACGCCCCCCTCTTCGGCTTCGGCGTGTCGCCACAGGATCAGATCCATACCACCCTCGTCCTTCAAGCGTTGCGCGGCGCGGGTGCTGGCGCGTAGCGACTGGTCAGCGCTGCCTGCGCTCCCATGCCTTTGAGCACATTGCCCGCCATGCGGTAGCTGCCGTCGGGTTGCAACTCCCAGGCATCACGGCTGTCACGCAGGTAGGCCACCAGGCATTCGTAGATGATGCGCTGGCGCAGCTTGGGGTCGGTCACAGGCCAGGCCAATTCCACCCGACGCATCATGTTGCGGTTCATCCAGTCGGCACTGGAGCAGTACAGCTCTTCTTCCTTGCCACAGCGGAAGTAAAAAACCCGTGAATGCTCCAGAAACCGCCCGATGATGGATCGCACACGGATGTTCTCTGTCACCCCCGCCAGTTGCGGCGGCAGGATACAGGCACCGCGCACAATGAGATCGATGCGCGCACCACGCTGGCCGGCCAGCACCAGGGCACGCACCAGGGCCTCGTCGGTCAGGGCATTCATCTTGGCGACGATGCGCCCGCCCTCTCCGCGTGCTGCCGCCAGCCCCACCTGGTCGATCTTTTCCAGCATGCGACGGTGCAGGTGAAACGGTGCCACCAGCAGGCGCCGCATGCGCGGCAGGCGATTTTGGCTGGCCAGATGGTTGAACACATTGTCCATGTCGGCCGTGATGTCGCGGTCGGCCGTGAGAAAGCTCAGATCCGTGTACAAGCGCGCCGTGCTGGGGTTGTAGTTGCCGGTGCCCAGGTGGCCGTAGCGCACCATCTGTCGCCCTTCACGGCGGGTGACCAGCAGCATCTTGGCGTGCGTCTTGAGCCCCACCACACCGTACACGACCTGCGCCCCCACAGACTCAAGGGCCTCGGCCCAGTTGATGTTGGCCTCCTCGTCAAACCGGGCTTTCAACTCCACCACGGCCATCACTTCCTTGCCACGGCGCACAGCTTCGCGCAGCAAGTCCAGCATTTGCGGATCCGACCCAGTGCGGTAAATGGTCTGCTTGATAGCGACCACCTGCGGATCGTGCACTGCCTCTCGCAAGAAGGCCAGTACGCCATCAAAACTCTCGAAGGGCTGATGCAACAGCACATCCCCTTGCTTGAGCTGTTCAAGAATCGACGCACTCGGTTGGATTTGATGGGGCCAGGTGGGGCGCCATGGGGCAAACATCCAGGCAGGATTGGCGACCAGATCAATGAGCTGCGAAAACCGCACCAGGTTCACAGGGCCTTGCACGCGATAGAGCGCGGCGCGCGGCAGGTCGAACTGGCGCAGCAGAAAATCGGCCAGGTACTCGGAACTCCCCGCAGAAACCTCCAGTCGCACTGCAGTGCCGAAGTTGCGGTGTTGCAAGCCCTGGCGCAGCACCGTGCGAAGGTTGCGCACATCTTCCTCATCCACCGCCAAGTCGGAATGCCGCGTGACCCGAAACTGCGCGAACTCCACCACCTCGCGGCCGGGGAACAAATCCGTCAGGTGCGCGCGCACCACGCTGGAGACACTGACAAACTGCATGCCCTTGGGGGCTACCTTGGCAGGCATGCGCGTGAAGCGCGGCAACAGGCGTGGGACGCGAACAATGGCGATCTCGTTCTCACGCCCAAACGCGTCGCTGCCCTTGAGGCGCACGATGAAGTTCAGCGATTTGTTCGCCACCTGGGGGAACGGGTGCGCCGGGTCCAGGCTGATGGGTACCAGCAGAGGGCGCACCTCGCGCACAAAATACTCATGCACCCAGCGACGCTGGGCAGCGTTGCGCTCACCGTGCGAGACGACGCGCACCCCTTCACGTGCCAACGCAGGCATCAGCGCATCGTTGTACAAGGCGTACTGGCGTTCCACTAGGTCGTGCGCCTTGGCCGATAGCGCTTCAAAGGTCGCAACGGTGTGCTCGCCTTTGGTTTCACCGGTACGGGCTGCGGTGATGTGCGGCTCGGCACGCACCTCAAAGAACTCGTCCAGGTTCGAGGAAACGATGCACAGATAGCGCAGGCGTTCCAGCAAAGGCACATCCTTGCGGCCCACCCAATGGAACACCCGTTCGTTGAATGCCAGGATGCTGTGGTCTCGGTCCAGCAAACGCAACTGCGCCGCCGATGCGCGGGCGGCTGCAGGGGAAAGCGCCGCTGCCGCAGGAGCGGTCGCAACGTGCCCCACAGCATCCAACACATGCGGCAAACCCTGGATCTGGGCAGAGGGGATCAAAGCAGCTTCCGTAGCACTATCGGCTTTTTTTGTTGTGGTCATGGACGCAATCACCAGCAAAGGGGAACCACGGAAGTATTCGACAACACGGTGACCGTTTCGTGACAGTCACCAATTTATCTGCATTCTGTCACCGAGACCCTCAGGATGCGCCCCTACGCCGCTCAGGCTCCAAGGAAATGCTTGCGGTACTTCGGAGGCAAATCAGCAATGCGCATGAGCATGGGCAGATCCGCCGAATTGAAGTCCGGATCCCACGCCGGAGCGCCCAGCACCTTGGCGCCGAGGCGCAGATAGCCCTTGACCAGGGGCGGCAGGGTCTTGAGCGCGATCTTGGGATC
>Ga0116193_1001455_pt1 | contig 19562 bp, 17 predicted proteins | sample AD_UKC115_MetaG_FD_89892 | JGI IMG/M metagenome (GOLD analysis project Ga0116193, IMG submission 89892) | Active sludge microbial communities of municipal wastewater-treating anaerobic digesters from Hong Kong - AD_UKC115_MetaG | ecosystem: Engineered > Bioreactor > Anaerobic > Digestate... | reverse complement strand
CGCTGCTTATCTGGCTTGTTACCCCCCGGCTGCGACCAGTGCTCCTGATGTTCCTTCGGACATTGCTGCGACAATGCCGCTTGAGCTTTCAACGGAAACTCCGTTTGTCGAACCTACTCCGCTGGGTAAATAAGACTGATTTATTTATTGAGATAAGAAAAAAAAGGAGCTTTTCATGGCTCCTTTTTTTTATAAACTTTTATAAGAAATAAACTACAGTCGAGTTCCCATTAAATCATATTCCATGGCGTTATGAATCATGACCGGAACAATACTCCCGACCTCAGCGAATCCTTCAACCAGGACAACCCCGTCAATTTCCGGCGCATCCCGATAACTTCGGCCGACCATGAAACGATCGTCCTGCCTGCCTTCAATCAGGACATCCATCTTCTTTCCGATGAAAGAGCGATTGACCTTATGAGAAATTTCCTGCTGGTGGCGCATAAGCAAATCAACGCGTTGCGTTTTAATTTCTTCCGGAACGGTATCTCCATAGGCTGCACTGGAAGTACCTTCCTCCAGATAATAAGGAAAAACACCGACGCGATCAAATTTCATCTCAGTCAGAAAATCATAGAGCGACATAAACTCTTCGTCGGTTTCTTCGGGGAATCCGGCGATAAAGGTAGAGCGGATTGCAATTCCGGGGATTCGCTCCCGCATTTTGCAAATGGTTTCTCTGACCCAGCCCATATCATCCGGCCGGTGCATTCGTTTTAATACTGCCGGATGCGCATGCTGCAGCGGAATGTCCAAATATGGAAGAACAGTTGGATTGGAAGCCATCAGATCGATGAGCCGATCGGTAACAAATCCTGGAAACGCGTATAAAATTCTAAGCCAGTTGATTTCCGGAGCAGCCTGCAAGATTTTTTCAATTAATCCTGGCAGCGCATCCTTTTCTCCCCGATCCTGCCCATAAGCCGTAGTATCCTGTGCAATCAGAATCAATTCCCGCATGCCCATATTTTGAAGCAATTCGGCATCCTTCAAGATTTCCTCAACAGGGCGGCTTTTCCAATTGCCTTTAATTAATGGAATTGAACAAAAGGCACATCGACGGCTGCAGCCATCCGCGATCTTCAGATACGCGCTGGCACCATTAACAGCATACTGGCTAAAATTTTGCGCAATATTCTTCGTCATCATCGGACTTGGCGGGTTGACTCGTTTCTTCAGACTATCAATCAACGTCATAATATCTGTAATGTGGCGAGTGCCTAAAATACCATCCACTTTTGGACAGGATGACATGATCTGATCACTGAATCGTTCTGCCATACATCCTGCTGCAATCAAGTATTGTCCGCTCTTTTTAATGTCCGACAACTGCTGCAGCGTTTGAATTGCTTCGTCTCTGGCAGGCTTGATAAAACCGCATGTATTTACAATCAATACTTCAGCCTGTTTAGGATTGTCCGTGAAAGAATATCCGGCTTGAACTAACCTGACTCCCATTGAAGTAGAGTCGACTGTATTTTTTGCACATCCAAGTGAAACTAAATGAAAGGAGTTTTTCTTCATTGCGTCCTGTTATGGAATATAAGGTGTGATGGTGACGGTGGGTGTTTGGGTCGCCGGTTGGGACGTATAGGTTGGCTCAAATGTCGCTGTTGGAGTAGGACTGTTCAACGGAGTCGGTGTAACCGGAGGCAATCCGGCGGAAAACTGTAAAGTCAGATTTTCACCGATTTCACCCATGATACCCAATCGTTGCTGATTGTAGGTGATACTGATCGCGGCAGCATTGCCTGTAGTAATTTCAATGAGCTCACTGGCATCAAAGGGATAAGAATTACCGGGGAGCGTCCTACCTTTAAACACTTCTTTTCCGTCAGTTTTGACTTTTAAAAATGAGCGCTGATTTGCATCAATGCGGACTTGAATTGCACCTGTCAGCAATTCTTCTCCTTCCGGTGTGGGGCCTGTTTCGACTTCTGCGGTTAGCGCCGCATTGATCATCGGTGTCTCACTGACTATCGGAGATGGGGTCATGATTTCGTTTTCCTCTTGTTTTAACTGTTCGATAAATTCGCTGCGAAAATCAGGTGTGTTGATAACATTTTTTGAACGATATTCGGAAATGGTTATTGCACTGTAGATAATAATCGCTGCCATTCCTGCCAATACGGTTAAGCCAACAAATAAATCCGGTGTGAGAAATTGTTTTAGCTTGCCGACCTTTTTTACAGGTTTTTGGTGCGGACCAGTTTTCCTTTCTTTGAAACCTGGCAGTGTTTCTTTCTTTTTTTCTGAAAGCTGCTGAATTGCTTCAGCGAAGCGGAGCATTATATCATCGACATTCAGATTTAAAAAAGAGGCGTAATTATGCAGCATTCCTCTTGCTTGCACTGATGAAGGAAGTTCCTCAAAACTGCCTTCTTCCATCTTTTTGAGATAGTAAGTTCTGACTAAAGTATGAAGTTCTGCATCATCAAAAGTCAGACGAAGGCTCTCTCTTCGGTTCCGAAGTTCTGATCCGATTTCCTTGAAAACAGCGTTTTCTGTTTTGGGTAATTCAGGTTCATCTCTGTTTTCTATTTCTGGCGGATTTAGATTTCCGGGCTTTTTTTCGGGTTTTCTGGGTTGTGTATGTTCAATTTCTGCGGGTATTGCATTTTGTTCTAACGGAAAGGGTGTGTCGGGATGATCCCATGCTTTCAGAATCGCATCGGTATCAAACCCGAGAAAATCGGAATACATTCTGACAAAACCGCGTCCCTGTACTGAAGATGGCAGAATTTCCGGTCTTCCGTTTTCTATTGCCTGAAGATAGGTGCTCCTTATATGAAGCTCTTCCGATACTTGCGTCAGGCTGATATTTTTTTCTTCACGTTTTTTCCTTAATTCTCTTCCAACGTAAATTGACATAATGGAATAATTATAAATGAAAAAAGATCAGTCTTTTGTGACTGATCTTTTCAACAGTATCTAAAAAAGAGAGGAACTTGTTTTTAATACGTTTTAAAACCAGGAAGAATTTCCCTCTTTATTTGAATGGCCGATCTGAATTTCGACTCGCTGTTTTTCAAAGGTGCCTGTACCAATGGAAAAATTTATTTTTTTGGATATTTATGCTTCCGTTGTTTCTTCAACAACCGGTTTTTCACCTTCGCGATGCGTGATAACGGTGAAAGAAGGAATAACGTCAACGGTCAGACGGACGGAAACTTTATGTTCGCCTAAGGTTCGGATCGGTTGTGCGTCAATTTGACGTTTGTCAATTGTCGCGCCAATTTTCGCACTGATTGCGTCAGCAATCATCTGCGTGGTGATGGAACCATACAGTTTACCTGTCTCCCCAGCTTTGCATGGGAAAGCAATCCAAGAATTGCTGATTTTCTCAGATAAAGATTGCATTTCCGTATTTAACTGAGATCGGATCGAATCAGCTTGCTTCTTAATACTGTCGATTTGCTTAATTGCAGAAGGAGTTGCCAATACAGCAAATTTTTGAGGTATTAAATAGTTACGTCCATAACCGTCTGCTACTTTTTTGATGTCACCAGCATGCCCAAGCTTGTAAACATCTTGTAATAATAAAACTTTCATTTTTTCAAGCCCTTTCAAGCAATTTAAATAGTATTTTGGCGAAGGGTACAACGCCAATGTTTTTTATTTTATCAGGAATTTCATAGGGGGTCAAATACTCTCGGCCTTCCCCGTTTGAAATATGGATTTACTTTTCAAAGTACTGTTTTACTCATATTTCAAACAGGGATGGCTGATAAGTGAAGTTACCGATCTGATCTTGTGATAATACATGAAACAAAAAACAACACAGCAATTCTTCCTTTTTATTCGAAAAACGGTTAAAAATCTGAATTGCTGATTCCTGAATTCGAAAATACACATATAATAAACGTATTGGATGATTTGGTGAGAATCTATTATAATGCGCATAGGCAAATAAAAAAAAAGACTTTTTTTAGACGATACTATCGATAAATGGATAGAAATCACCAAAAAAATTCATGAGCAGGCGATGCAAGAAACATCCAATAATTTTGAAGTGGTATTTATTTGAGGAGCTATGGATGAATTTAAAATCAACGATCTAACATCCGATTTGATTAATAAAATCGAAAAATTTAAAAGTGAACTCGAAGTTGAAGAAATTGGAATTGTTTTGGAAGTTGGTGATGGAATTGCCCGTGTCAGTGGATTAGCTACGGTTAAAAGTCAAGAACTCATTGAGTTTGAAAACGGTGCTATCGGGATTGCTTTTAACCTTGAAGCGGAAACAGTCGGAGCAATCGTTCTGGGTGATTATTTTTCAATCAAAGAAGGATCCATTGTCAGAAAATTAAATCGAATTGCCTCCATTCCTGTAGGTAATCTTTTTCTGGGACGCGTCATCAATCCTTTAGGGGAACCAATCGACGGGAAAGGACCCATTAAAAATTCTGGTTTCCGTCCGTTAGAAAAAATTGCGCCGGATATTTATGAGCGATCGGATGTGGATACACCACTGCAAACAGGTATTAAAGCAATTGATTCAATGATTCCGATCGGCAGAGGTCAACGGGAATTGATTATCGGCGACCGCCAGACCGGAAAAACTGCTATTGCGATTGACACGATTATCAATCAGAAAGATAAGGATGTTTTCTGTATCTACGTGGCAATCGGTCAAAAAAAATCCACTGTCGCGCAAATCATTGCAAAACTTGAAGAAAAAAATGCGATGAAGCATACGATCGTGATCGTAGCGGGTGCAGATGAAAATGCTTCTCTGCAGTATATAGCTCCTTATGCCGGGTGCGCTATGGCAGAAGAATTTATGGAGACCGGGCGTGATGCATTGGTAATTTACGATGATCTTACCAAACATGCCTGGGCGTATCGTCAAATATCATTATTAATGCGGAGACCTCCCGGCAGAGAGGCATATCCTGGCGATCTCTTTTATCTTCATTCAAGACTGTTGGAGCGGTCAGCGAAATTGGATCGCAAATATGTGCTGGTTCCATCTTCTTTTGAAAAGAGCAGGGCTTCAATCTCTGATGCAATTGACGGGATCGTCTATCAAGGGCCGATGGCAATCCATGATATCCGTGCTGCTTTGGAAACGCATCCGAATAAAGAGTCGATTAAGATCTGTCAAGTTGAGAAAACGGGAGGAAGCTCTACAGCACTTCCGATTATTGAAACGTTATTAGGTGATGTTTCTGCATATGTTCCAACGAATGTCATTTCAATCACTGATGGACAAATATACCTGGAAAGCGGATTATTTAATGCTGGAATTCGGCCGGCAGTCAATGTCGGAATATCTGTCTCACGCGTCGGAGGAGCTGCACAGTCAAAAGCGATGAAAAAAATTGCAGGCGGATTACGGCTGGATATGGCTGCCTATCATGAGATTGCTTCATTTGCACAATTTGGATCTGATTTGGATAAGTTAACCAAGAAACAACTGGAACGCGGGGAGATTTTACAAGAGTTGTTAAAACAGCCGCAATACGCTCCTTTTACTGCCGGTGATGAATTCTTATCCATCTACGCAGGGACACATGGCTTTTTGGATGGTATTCCATCCAAGCGAGTCTCAGATTGGGAAAAGGCATTTTTAGAATTTATGAAAATCTATTATCCAAAAATAGGTGCGGAGATTGAACAAAAGGGAATCCTGACTGAAGAAAATGAAGCTTCCTTGCAGAAAGCGATCCAGCATTTTCAATCGACCTGGGAATAACGGAGCATTATGCCATCAATTCGTGAAATGCATGGGCATATAAAGAGCATTGAGAGTATCGGACAGTTGACGCGGGCGCTGCAAGCTGTCAGCGCAAGCCAGGTGCGTCAGGCGACACAGATTGCCGATAATTCGCTCCCATATTCGGATCTGGCATGGCAGGTCTTGATTGACCTGTATCATGAGGATGAATTCTATCAGCGTGCACGAGCTTTTCTGGAACCTAAGGAAATTAATTCTGCATTAATTGTCTTTATCAGTGCTGATCGCGGTCTGGCGGGCAGTTTTCCGATGAATGTATTTCGAGAGGCTTATAACCTGGAAAAACGCCTGAATGTGCCCGTAAAATACATTACTGTCGGTAAAAAGGGCAGAGAGATGCTGATGCGGCGCAAGAAAAATATTATTGCTGATTTCAGTGATCTTTCATCGGCGACCAGTTTCCATGATGTGAAAGCGTTGTCAAGAATCATCGTGGATGAATTTAACAGTGAAAATTTTGAATGGGTATACCTGGTTTATACGGAATATACTAATATTGCACACTTTGGTCCGAAGACGAAATTGCTGGTTCCGCTTTTCCAAAGTTATCGGGAATTTATGGAAACAACACAACAGCAGTACAAGCGGAAGACGGGCTGCATTTTTGAAGGTGATCCTGAACTGATTATGAATTCCATGGTTTCGAGAATTATTCGGATGGTATTGTTTCATGCAGTGATCTCTTCGAAAGCAAGTGAACATACTGCCCGAATGCTTGCCATGAACAAAGCGACAGAGAACTCCGAAGAGATTTTAGCTGATTTACTTTTACAGTATAACAAAATGAGACAACAAACGATTACAAATGATATTTTAGATATCGTCAGCGGTTCAGAAGGTCAGAATCGTGATATGGAAGAAAATCGAAAAAATAACGAGAGGTATTCATGAAACAAGCGTCCGGGAAAATCATTCAGATCATTGGCAGTGTAGTGGATGTTCAGTTTCCAGAAAATGATCTTCCTGATATTTTTGAAGCATTAGAAATCGAAATTTCTGATACGAATCATCTGGTTCTGGAAGTACAAAAATTAATGGAGAAGAACACGGTTCGTTGTGTTTCGATGGGGTCTACAGATGGAATGATGCGGGGCATGGATGTGATTCGGACACGATTTCCGATTATGGTACCGGTAGGTGAATCTGCACTTGGCCGCGTAATGAATGTACTCGGGAAGCCCATTGATGGCAAAGGGGAAATTCTGTCTGAAGAGTATTATCCATTGCATCATGCCGGCCCGGATTTTAAACATCAGTCAACGAAAGTGGAATTACTTGAGACGGGGATCAAGGTTATTGATTTAATTGCTCCATTTACCAAGGGCGGAAAAACCGGAATATTTGGCGGCGCGGGTGTAGGAAAAACTGTTGTGATCATGGAATTGATTCGCGACATTGCCACAGTGCATCGTGGGCTATCGGTATTTGCTGGCGTGGGAGAACGAACGCGGGAAGGAACAGAATTATATCGGGAGATGACAGAATCTGGCGTCATGAAAGATACAGTCATGGTCTACGGCCAGATGAATGAACCCCCGGGTGTAAGACTTCGCGTAGCTTTGGCTGGATTATCGAATGCAGAATATTTCCGAAATAAAGGGATGAATGTTCTTCTCTTTATTGATAATATATTTCGCTTTTCGATGGCGGGTTCTGAAGTCTCCGCACTATTAGGGCGGATGCCTTCAGCTGTTGGTTATCAACCGACACTGGCGACAGAGATGGGAGAATTGCAGGAAAGAATTACGTCCACCAATACCGGATCGATTACATCGATGCAGGCAGTTTATGTTCCTGCTGACGATTATTCTGATCCGGCTCCAGTCACGACCTTTACCCATCTGGATGCATCGATCGCTTTGGAACGCAGCATTGCTGAAAAGGCGATTTATCCTGCTGTAGATCCTCTCAATTCAGCATCTCGTATTCTCGATCCGAACATCGTTGGACAGGAACATTATCAAACAGCTCGGGAAGTACAACGAGTCTTACAACGTTACAAAGATTTACAGGATATTATTGCAATTCTTGGAATCGACGAAATTTCTGAGGAGGATCGAATTATCGTCAGTCGTGCTCGGAAAGTGGAGCAATTCTTTTCTCAACCGATGTTTGTGGCAGAAAAATTTACTGGAATTCCCGGCGCTTATGTTCCGATTGCAGACACGATTGATGGTTTTCAGCAGATACTGACTGGAAAACTGGATGATCTGCCTGAACAGGCATTTCATATGGTTGGTACGATTGAAGACGCAAAAGCTAAAGCCAGACTATTACAGTAAAATAGAAGGATCCTATGTCAATTCGCTGCAGAATAGTTTCACGTTATGGTATCGTGTATGATGGAAATGCAGATGCGGTCATGCTCCCAACCATTCATGGACAAGTTGGCATTCTTCCACATCATATTCGGATGTATACCAAAATGACAAACGGTATCATCACCGTAAAAGTAGGGGATCAGACGAAAGAATTTACTGCAACCGGCGGTTTCGTTCAGGTAACGACTGATGAAATACGAATTTTAGCGGACGCATCTGAAGTGGTGGATGAGATCGATCTCGAGCGCGCGGAAGCTGCCAGGAACCGTGCATTGGAAGCAATGAAGCAAGCTCCTACCAAAGAGTCTCCAGATTTTTTGAAAGCAATGATGTTATTCAGAAAGTCGAGCTTGAGGATCAAGGCTGCAAAAAGATTTAAACAGAAAAATCCGGTCGCTTTTTCCGATAAACGGAAATAGTTTACCGATCCGATGAATCATTGCAATTCGAAATACAGGAAGAATTGTTCGTTAAAGAATTTTTATACGAAGCATAAAATAAACTTCAACGAACTTTTCTCTTTTCTAAAAAAGCTTTTTCCTCATTTCGAATTATTGGATGAATAATAGTATGTATGATGTGAAAATTTTAGAGGACAGGATTTCCAGAAAAGTATGCCGCTTTTTTCAAGAGAGATAGGAATCGATTTAGGAACATTAAATCTGGTGATTGCCGAAGGACGTCAATTGCTGTTGCAGGAACCGACCATTGCAGCCATCATTGTTGAAGAGATGAAGATGGTGGAATGGGGTCAGGCAGCAAAAGACATGGTAGGCCGTGTTCCAGAATCAATCGAAGTTGTTCGTCCGTTGCGAAATGGTGTCATCGCAGAATATGAAATTACAGAGAATTTACTGCGTTTTTCTATTCAAAAAGTATGCGGATCGATGCTGGTTTTCAGACCACGAATCCTGATTACCATTCCATGCGGCATAACCAGTGTCGAACGCAGAGCGGTTCATGAAGTTGGTCTTGGTACGAACAGCCGAGACGTGATGTTAATGGAGCAGCCTTTGGCTGCGGCTATTGGTGTAGATTTACCGATATCAACACCCTCAGGAAATATGATCATCAGTCTGGGCGGGGGATTAACACAGGCTGCTGTATTGGCTATGAACGGTATCGTAACATCGGAAACTTCACAGACTGCCGGTTTGAAACTGGATGAAGCAATTCAACAGTATGTCAGAAAGAAATTCGGCGTCATTATTGGTCAACCTACTGCGGAACAAATTAAAATTCGAATCGGATCTGCTGTTCAGGTGGATCAGATTCAGACGATGGAAGTTCAGGGACAGGATCAGGTTTCCGGTCTGCCGAAACCGGTTGTGATCACCACGGATGATGTGATTGACGCATTGCAAGACTGCCTTTCTGAAATCTCCGGCACTGCGCGGAAAGTGCTTGAAAAGACACCTCCCGAATTGATTTCTGATATTATCGATCGCGGGGTAGCTTTATGCGGCGGGACTTCACTTTTAAGAGGCATCGATAAATACCTTACGAAAACGCTTGGGATTCCAGCTTATATGGTCGATGAGCCAACAATTTGCACTGCACTTGGAGCAGCAAAGGTTGTTTCCATGCGAGAAGTTTACAAAAGATCAATTTTACTGGGGTGATCCGGTAATTTGAAATTTCGAAAACTATTCAATACAAAAGAAAAAATGTTGTTATGTTGTTTTTACGCTCCACGCAAAAACAACATAACAACAAATAGATCTTTCCAAAATTCGAATTCCTTGGGATGATCAGTTATGTTTTTATCAAAGACCGTATTCCATTATAGAACCTGTTTTTCTCACATTCGTGTCCTGGAATCCCAAATTTGAGCTTAAAAAGGGGCTGTTGTTTTAAATGAGAAAATCAGCTGTCTTCCTCGTAATTACAGATTACCATCCGACTCTACACAGCGGTGAGAATCCTGTCATTGTTATTACCCCGTGGGGCTTGGCAATCTCCCTGCTTCATAGTGTAAAGATTGCCATACGAAAAGAGATTGCTTCATCGGGCTTATGCCCTCCTCGCAATGGCAAATTATCCTTGTGTGTACTCACGAGTATCTCGATGTAGTGCCCTGAAACCTCCAAATTCGAATGTGAAAAGGACAATTTTCAACAAGTGAGTAACTCATGGGGAAACCAGTTTAGTACTAATCAAAGACCGGATTACTTTATAGAGTAATCCGGTCTTTCTAATAATGGTAACTAAGTACGGAAATATTTGTTTCGAATTAGAGATAGTATGTCATATGTTGAAGAGAAACTAATGGATCAGAGTATTCGACTCTAATCTCCGGCGGCAGAGACAGAATTGCAGGGGCGTAGTTAAGAATTGCCTGAATTCCATCTGCAACCAATTCCTCAGCAATTTTTTGCGCATTCTCAGCAGGAACTGCAAGCATTGCAATTTTTATCTGGTTGTCTTTGATGATTTTCTTGATATCCTTGATATCTTCGACTGTGCATTTCTCAAATCTTTCGCCGATGACATCGGGGTTACAGTCGACTGCAGCTTTTACATGGAACCGATTTGCAGAAAACCCGGGATAATTTAGAATTGCACGGCCGATTTTTCCGACACCGACTAACAATATCCCCCAATCTTGATCGATATTCAGAATGTTCTGCAACCGTTCAATCAGGAAGTCGATGTTATAACCGGTACCTTGTTTGCCAAATTCGCCGAATTGCGAAAGATCTTTCCGGATCTGCGCAGCAGAAAAGCCAAGCAATTCACCCAGTTCTTTTGAATTTGTTGTCGTGTGATTTTCACGTAATATCTTCAGTGCGCGAAGATATCTTGGCAATCTGCCAACAATGACATCGGGAATTTGTGTTTTTATCATATTATTTCTATCTGCGTCTGTTGCTTCTGTTTAGTATGCTTGCATAATATAGAACACTCATGATTGCCTGTATCGCTGCAGCGATATAAGTCAGGGCAGCGGCTTGTAATACTTCTGAAACGCCTTCCTGTTCATCCTGATACAGCAATCCGGTGTTTGAAATCCATTCTTTTGCACGATTACTGGCATTGAATTCTACGGGCAACGTGATTACAGCGAAAACAGCAGTTAATCCAAAGATAAATAATCCGATATAGGCGATTACCAATCCAAAATGCCCTAATAATCCTGAAAAAATCATCCCGACCATAAAAAGTATGGGACCCAACATGCTGCCGATATTTACTACCGGAACAATATTTGTTCTCAGACTCAGCCATTTATAACTGTCTGCGTGCTGGTAAGCGTGTCCGGATTCATGGCATGCAACACCAACCGCTGCAATGCTGTTGGAACTGTAGACACCTTCACTAAGCCGCAGAACCTGATTCATCGGGTCATAATGATCTGTCAATGTCCCAGCAACTCTTTCGATTGTGACATTGGATAGTCCGTGATAATCCAGCATCTTTCTTGCTGCTTCGGCGCCTGTTAATCCGGTTTTTGTTCTGATTTGTGAATATTTACTATAAGCATTTTTAACTTTGAATTGAGCCCAAAGAGAAAGAATTAATGGAATAATTGCATACAAAAAATAATTTGACGTGTACATTTTTTTTTATGCCTCCATTTCATAATTATACAGGAAATCATTTGAAAGAATAAAAAATATTTATTGAACAATTGAATTGACGAATCAGCAATTTGAATTAATAAGAGGATTAAGTGATGTTATTCTATTGTTGATCGAGGATAAAAGACCACATAATCGGAAGTCGCCAAAGCGGATGTAGCCTGCCTACAGATATTTTTCGATTGCATTTACTTTGTCAATTCACGCACTCACACTTCAACCATTCAATTGCTGGATGTTCCTTTACATATTTTATAATCTACGCTAAAATATGTCTGGCTTTCTATTGATGGAAGTCATTTTTTTGTATGGTTCAATGAGGTTTATCAAAATCAATGTTTGAAAATCTGACAGAACGACTGAACAAAGTATTCGCAGGATTAACTCGACGCGGAAAATTGAGCGCTGAGGATGTTGATGTTGCGATGCGTGAAGTCCGTATCGCATTATTAGAAGCGGATGTCCATTATTCAGTTGTGAAGAGTTTTGTTGCTAATGTCAAAGAACGGGCAGTAGGTGTAGAAGTTTCGGAAGCATTGAATCCCGGACAGCAGGTCATTAAGATTGTCCATGAGGAATTGATTAAGACCTTGGGACCTTCGGAACGATTAAATCTGACCGGCGAAAAACCGCGTGTGGTTATGTTTGTCGGCTTGCAAGGATCCGGAAAAACAACACAGACTGCGAAAGTAGCAAAATTTTTGCGCGGTCAGGGAGAAAGAATTTTACTGGTAGCGGCTGATCCCTATCGGCCTGCAGCGGTAAAGCAGCTTCAAACGTTGGGGCAGCGAATTGATGTAGAAGTTTTTTATCAGGAAGGAATCGCACCTCCGGAATTATGCAAACGAGCCTTTGTCTATGCTCAAAAAGGCGGTTTCAGTGTCATGATGATTGACACAGCCGGACGATCGCAATTAGACCAGGCATTGATGGATGAACTTGGAGCAATTCAAAAAATCGTTCATCCGGTTGAAATTTTGCTGGTCGTCGATTCCATGATCGGTCAGGAAGCGCTTCATGTAGCTGAAGGCTTCCGGGACACAGTGAAAATCACCGGGCTCATCCTTTCAAAAATGGATGGCGATTCCAGAGGCGGAGCAGCAATTTCCATTCGAAGTGTCACTGGAGTTCCGATAAAATTTCTGGGCACGGGAGAAGGAATTGATGCATTAGAATCTTATGATCCGTCACGATTATCCTCCCGAATTTTGGGAATGGGTGATATCATTGGATTAATTGAGCGAGCTGAAGCTGCGTTTGATGAAAAGAAATCGATGCAGCAAGCCGGCAAGATGCTTTCAGGTCATTTTTCGTTGGAAGATTTTGCAGATCAATTAAAACAAGTACGAAAAATGGGTCCGATGCGACAAATTTTGGAGATGCTTCCGGGCAATCTTGGAAAAGTTGCCAAACAAGTGGATCCAAATGAAGCTGAGAAAAGTCTAAAAATGACCGAAGCAATTTTAAGCTCTATGACTGCAAAAGAACGGCTGAACCCCGATCTTCTCAATGCAAGCCGGAAGCGGCGGATTGCTAGCGGCTCCGGGACTGAAGTACAGGATGTGAATAAACTTTTGAAACAATATCGTGATGCTCAAAAGATGATGAAAACACTGCAAAAAACAGGTGGAAGGGGTCTTTCCAATCTGTTCCGCTGATTTTAATATCTCTGATGAATTAAGACCCATACGCATCCTTCAGCGTAACCCTCATCAATAGAGAAAAGTCAGCGAATCAACTCAACATAAAGAAGGAACAGGAGAAAAATTAAAAATGGTTCGTATTCGCTTACGACGTAATGGACTGAAAAACCAAATAACCTATCGTATTATCGCAGCAGATAAGGAGAGCCCGCGGGATGGTCGTTTTCTTGAAATTCTGGGAAGCTACAATCCACGGACTGAACCTTTTACTTTTGATGTGAAAGAAGACAGAATTTTTGATTGGCTGAGCAAAGGTGCTCAACCCAGCGAATCTGTTGAAAAACTCTTCAAAAGCGTTGGTTTATTGGATCGATTCGAACGGTTCAAAAAGGGTGAATCCCTTGAAACACTGCTGGCTGAAGCAAAAACAAGTTATGAACAGCGGGCTGTAAATCCTCGTACTCATATCGCTGCTCATAAATAGTGATGCATCAAAAAGAAGGTGCTCCATTGCAAAAACATGTTTCCGGCAAAAGTGATTATGTAAAAGATCTTGTTGAATATATTGCACTTTCGCTGGTGGATGATCCGAGCAGTGTTCAGGTTTCACAGGAAAGAAATGGAAACCGGATCCGTTTGGAACTGCACGTTGCGAAAGAAGATATGGGCAGGATTATCGGAAAAGGTGGCCGGGTAGCAAATGCTATTCGCGTTCTTCTTCGCGTTACCTCTGCCAGAGATGGACGACAAGTCACGCTGGACGTGGTTGAGCCAAATTCATAGTCGAAGAAGATGTCTCCATCGATCGAATGTGATGTAAACAAACAGGATGATAATTCTGAAGGCTCGTCAGTTAAAGACGAGCCTTGTTTCGTTTGTATCGGTAAGATTCATCGTACTCACGGAGTTCAGGGAGAGGTCGTTTTTCTTCCGATGACCGATTTTCCTGAAAGGATACGTCGTGGAAAAAAAGTTTTAATCGGCGAAGAACACATTCCTGCTGTCGTTAAATCCGTGCGTGAAAAGCCCCCTTTTTTACTGATTCGTTTTGACCAATATTCTGATGAAACTCAGATCGAGTGGGCAAAAAACAAGTTCGTTTATGTCTCCATCCATGACTTACCGAATTTACCTGATGGAGAGTATTATTTCCATCAGTTGATCGGTTTGGATGTAGTGTCTCCTGAAAATAATCACATTGGAATACTTCGCGACATTTTAGAAACGGGAGCGAATGATGTCTATGTTATCCAATGTGAAAACGGAAAAGAAGAGTTGGTTCCGGCAATTCCGCAATTTGTACAAGAAATCCTGATTGAAGAGAAGAAAATTGTTATAAAAATGCCTGAGTGGATATAGGAAGATTTTGGCAGAAGAGCTGCAATTTTGGGTCGCATTTAATCACGTCAATGGTATCGGAGCGGTCCGGTTTCGGCAATTGTTGCAAAAATTTGGAACACTGGAGAAAGCGTGGTCTGCATCATCTATTGAACTGCGATTGATTGGAATCCAGGAAAAGAGTATCCAATTTTTCGAAAAATTTCGTGATCAGACAGATCCCGAGAAACTTTTTCAGTCCATTATTGGTAAAGGAATTTCTGTTATTTCTTGGAATGATGAGAATTATCCATCGCTCCTAAAACAAATTTCTGCTCCTCCGCCAATCCTTTATTACAAAGGAATTTTGCCTGATCCTCAGGCAAAATATATCGCTGTGGTGGGTACACGGAGAATGACGAGTTATGGACGGGAAATGGCAAGAGAGATCAGCAGTTTCTTAGCAGCCCATCAAGTGGTGATCGTTTCCGGATTGGCACGCGGAATTGATGGTATCGCTCATCAAGCTGCACTGGATGTCGGAGGGTGTACTGTCGCTGTTTTGGGATGCGGAGTGGATAAAATCTATCCTCCTGAGCACCGCATCATGGCAGAAAAAATCACTGCTAACGGAGCAATTCTCAGTGATTATCCGCCTGGGACACCTCCGGACAGGATAAATTTTCCACCCAGAAACCGTATCATTTCCGGAATGGCAGGGGGTTGTATTATTGTTGAAGCCGGTGAAAAATCCGGATCACTTATTACAGCTCGGTTTGCCGCAGAACAAGGCAGAGAAGTTTTTGTTATACCGGGGAATTTTAACGCTCCTCAATCACAAGGTTCAAATCGGTTGATTCGCGATGGTGCAAGACCGCTCTGTGATAAGGAAGAATTACTGGAGTTTATTCAATCCTGGCATTGTTCAAATCCCGTTTCCATGATAAAACCAGTACAAATGTCATTTGAAGATCCACAGGAAAGAGAAATATTGTCACTTATCGAATTGGAGGCGCTCCATATTGATGAGATATCTCGAAAAACAGCTTTGCAGCCTGGAAGAATTGCTTCAATCATGATGATGCTGGAATTAAAAGGATTCGTAATCGAAGTCGCCCCGCAAACCTATCAAAAAAATCATTCGATATTTTAATAAACTCCTGCCGAGCATCTTGAATCTTGGTGAAAACGGACAACAATTCGGAATTGGGGAATGTTGTTTGAGAGAAGGGAGAAAATTCATTTTGTGTTGTATCCACGTAGAGAGGTATATACAAACAATATGAATGATTCTTTCCCATATTGCAAATTGATAGACGAAAAATAAAGAATTCTCTCTATATTTTATCTATTGTTTTTTGTTCTGAAGATTTGCTGATACAATACTGAAAACTATCGAAAAGAGATATGGCAATGGATATTCAAGAAAAAAATGAATTTTTCGCTGTTATCATGGCAGGCGGGGGAGGAACACGGCTTTGGCCCTGGTCACGGAAAGAAAAACCGAAGCAAATGTTAAAGATTTTCGGTGAAAAAACCATGTTTGAATTAACATTGGACCGTCTGGAAGGCCTAATTGATGCTGATCATATTCTTGTTGTGACAACGAATGAACAGGCTGAAAAATTGAAAGAATTATCGGATAAGATTCCGCTGGAAAACTATCTGATTGAACCAATTCCACGCGGAACTGCTTCTGTGATCGGTCTGGCAGCTATCCATTTGGAAAAACGGACAAAAAATTCTGTTATGGCAGTATTAACAGCCGACCATATTATTCAGAATGTCCCATATTTTCAACAGTTGCTTCATTTTGGCTTCAATGCGGCTGAAGACGATTATTTGGTTACTTTGGGAATAAAACCGACCTTCCCTTCAACAGGTATGGGCTATATTGAGCAGGGAAATAAAATTCCGGCGAATTTCCCGCATGACCTTTTCGAAGTAAAACGTTTCACTGAAAAGCCGGATCAAAAAACGGCTGACTGTTTTTATGAGTCCGGGAAATATGCCTGGAATTCCGGTATGTTCTTATGGAAAACCAGCAGAGTGTTGGAGGAAATATCACTTCACATACCGGATTTGTTTGGAAAATTGACCAGGATCAGCCAAGCGATGGATTCAGGAACGTATGAAACTGCAATGAAAGAGGTATGGTCAACGATTCAGCCGGTTACGATTGATTACGGGATCATGGAAAAAGCAAAACGAGTTGTTGTCCTTCCCGCAAATTCGCTGGGATGGAGCGACATAGGTTCCTGGGATTCCATTTATGATGTGCTTCCTCAGGATTCAAACGGAAATATCACGATCAATTGCAGGTCTCATTATATAGATTCTGAGGGAACTTTAACCTGCTCTGATAATTCAGAAAAAATGATTGTTGCTGTCGGGTTGAAAAACGTTGTCATTGTTGAGACGGATCATGCTGTTCTGGTTTGTCCGAAAGAGAAAACTCAGACAGTCAGAGATATTGTCGCATTTCTAAAAGAAAATCATCTGGATAACTATTTGTAGGAGAACGCTTGGAAGCATATTGTCTGAAATGCAAACAAAAAAGAGAAATTGAAAAACCTTCCGCAGAATATACATCAAACGGAATTCCTGTAACAAAAGGCCTCTGCAGTGTGTGTGGTTCAAAACTGAGTTTATTGGGCTATTCAACCGCTCATGATGGAGTTCCTAAACCAGATTCTGCGACTGCATCAGTTCCACAGAAGGCGATCAGTAAAGATCCAAAAAAGAGAACGGCAGCAACCAGATCCAGCAGCAAAAAAAGTGTCAAAATTCAAAACACAACAATCATAAAAGACGAGAAATCTGTCAAATCAGGACTATCAGACCAGAAACTTGTCATTGTTGAATCTCCTGCTAAAGCGAAAACAGTGGGACGATTTTTAGGACGCGGATATGCTGTTAGAGCTTCTATCGGACATGTTCGCGATCTAAAAAAATCTACATTATCTGTTTCAGTGGAAAATAATTTTGAACCTGAATATCGCGTTCCCAATGAAAAAAGGCAGTTAGTTAAAGAATTAACTGAACTGGCAAAAAAGTCGAAAAAAATCTACCTTGCAACCGACCCTGATCGTGAAGGGGAGGCAATTGCCTGGCATCTGCTGGAATCAGCGGCGATTGATCCTGAACGGGTCGATCGTGTTGTTTTCCATGAAATAACCCAACCGGCAATTAAAGCGGCATTTGACAATCCAAGGTCCATTGATATGAACCTCGTTGATGCACAACAGGCAAGGAGAATTCTGGATCGTCTGGTTGGCTATAAATTGAGTCCGCTTCTTTGGGCAAAAGTACAAGGTCATCTTTCTGCAGGCCGCGTTCAATCTGTTGCAGTTCGTCTCATTGTTGATCGTGAACGTGAAATTGAGAATTTCAAACCGAAAGAATATTGGACGATTACTGTGGAGTTACAGCCAGAAGGAGTGAAGGGCACCTTTTTCTCACGTCTGCAAAAAATCAACGGACAAGATCCTGAATTGGGTGATGAAAGTATTGTTCAGACACATCTTGAAAATCTGAAAAAAGCAGCTTTTTTTATACAGAGTATTAAAAAAGGTACGCGCCGAAGGAAGCCTTCCGCTCCATTTACGACATCTACACTGCAACAGGAAGCATCAAAGAGGCTCGGGTTTACTGCCAATCGAACAATGGCGCTTGCTCAACAGCTTTATGAGGGCGTAGATATCGGATCAGAAGGTAGCACCGGATTAATTACCTACATGCGAACCGATTCGACAAACGTTTCAGAAATTGCTCAAAAAGATGCGCGCGCGTTTATTGTTAACCGCTTTGGTTCTTCTTTTGCCCCTGGCAAAATACCGCAATATAAGACGAAATCAAAGGGTGCGCAGGAAGCCCATGAAGCGATTCGACCGACGGATGTCAATCGGACTCCGGATCGCATGAAAGAATTTTTAGGAAGAGATCAATTCCGTTTGTATCAGCTGATCTGGCAGCGGTTTTTAGCTTCCCAAATGGAAGATGCGGTTTATGATACGATTTCGATCGATGTGGCTGCAAATTACCAAAATCAATACTTGTTCCGGTCTTCTGGTTCAAAACTCCAATTCCAGGGTTTTTTGGTGTTATATGAAGAAAGTCAGGATGAGGATTTCAAATTCGATGAAATGGAGAACACAAAATTTCCTGAGGGATTGTTTGAAGGACAAAAGCAGAAATGTCTGCAATATATTCCGGAACAGCACTTTACGCAGCCGCCTGCCCGATACACTGAAGCGACATTAGTGAAAACGCTGGAAGAGAATGGAATTGGGAGGCCATCCACTTATGCTTCCATCCTTTCGACAATTCAAACAAGAGGATATGTCAGCCGGGAATCAAAAAGATTATTTCCTACGGAAATTGGCGTCATTGTCAATGATCTATTGGTAAAAGGTTTTTCTTCCATTGTTGATGTGAATTTCACTTCTTTTTTGGAAGAAGAATTAGACAAGGTTGCTGAAGGTGAGAAAGACTGGCGCAAGGTTGTTGGGGAATTCTATTCCGAGTTTGAACCGGCGCTGAACCAGGCAAGTGCTGAGCTGCCAAAAACAAAACCAGAACCGGAAAAAGTGGGACGTCCCTGCCCGGAATGCGGACGTGATTTGATTATTCGACAGGGACGATTTGGTAAATTTATATCCTGCAGCGGATTTCCGGGCTGCAAATATACTGAACCGATTATTCAGAATATTGGAATACCATGTCCCGTCTGCGGGAAAAATATCGTTGTCAGGCGTTCAAAGAATGGCAGGATATTTTATGGATGCTCTGCATATCCGGAGTGTCAATTCGTCTCCTGGAAAAAACCGGTCAAGACCAGGTGCCCTGAATGCGGCGGCTTGATGGTTGAGATGAATAAAAATAAAATTCAGTGCGCTAACTGCAAACACGAGATCGAAAACCCAGAAGATTGATGGTGGAATATTTCAGATTTATG
>Ga0116193_1001452_pt1 | contig 19577 bp, 19 predicted proteins | sample AD_UKC115_MetaG_FD_89892 | JGI IMG/M metagenome (GOLD analysis project Ga0116193, IMG submission 89892) | Active sludge microbial communities of municipal wastewater-treating anaerobic digesters from Hong Kong - AD_UKC115_MetaG | ecosystem: Engineered > Bioreactor > Anaerobic > Digestate... | reverse complement strand
GAGCTGACCCTGCACGCGCAGACACACGCCCTCGCCTTCTACACGCGCTGCGGCTTCAGCGCCTACGGCGAGGAGTTCGACGAATGCGGCATCCCGCACCGCATGATGCGCATGGCTCTGGCCCCGCGCGAGGCCTACCGACCCAGTGCCCCGCTGGAGGAGACGCCGGCGCCCCGACTCATCGCCGTGACCGACCGGGAGGGCGCGCGTGCAGCGGTGCTGGAGCTGCTGGGCCTGGCCCGGCGCGAGCTGTGCCTGTACACGCGCGATCTCGATCCGCTGCTGTTCGACACCGACGAGGCGCTGGAGGCGGTGCGGCGCGTGGCCACGGCCGGACGCGGCGCCAGCGTGCGCATCCTGGTCCAGCAGCCCGCCCTGCCGCTGCAGGACGGTCACCGCCTGCTCCATCTGGCGCGGCGCCTTCCCAGCGTGTTCGCCTTCCGCACGCCGGACACAGAAGAGGATCTGCAATACCCCTCGGCCTTCCTGCTCAATGATCGCCGCGGCTACTACTTCCGCACGCTCGGCAGCCGCTTCGAGGGCGAGGCGCATACCTATGCGCCGGGGCGCCACGCGCAGTTGCAGGAGTACTTCAATCAGGTCTGGCAGCGGGCCTCGCCCAGCCAGGAACTGCGTCAATTGAGCCTGTAGGGCCGGCATGGCCAGCCACAGCCATTCCCGGCTCGCCGTGATCGGCGGCGGGCCTGCCGGTCTCATGGCCGCTGAAGCGGCCCGCGCCGCCGGCGTCGGCGTGGACCTGTACGAGGGCCTGGGCTCGGTCGGGCGCAAGTTCCTGCTCGCCGGCAAGGGGGGCCTCAACCTCACCCATGCCGAACCGTCCGACCGCTTCGTGCAGCGCTACGCCGCCCGCGCCGATGCGGTCGCCGGCTGGCTGCGCGAGTTCGATGCCACGGCACTGCGCGACTGGGCGCGCGGGCTCGGCGTGGACACCTTTGTCGGCAGCTCGGGACGCGTGTTTCCGCTCGATCTGAAGGCCGCCCCGCTGCTGCGCGCCTGGGTGCGGCGCCTGCGCGCCCAGGGCGTGGGCTTCCACGTGCACCACCGCTGGTCGGGCTGGGAAACCGACGGCGCGCTGCGTTTCGCCACACCGGCGGGGGAGACGCACGTGCGGGCCGACGCCGTCGTGCTGGCCCTGGGCGGCGCCAGCTGGCCCGTTCTCGGCTCCGACGGTGCCTGGGTGGCCCCGCTGCAGGCGCAGGGCGTGGACATCGCCGCGCTCAGACCGGCGAACTGCGGTTTCGAGGTGGGCTGGAGCGCCCACCTGGCCGATCGATTTGCCGGCGCCCCACTCAAGCCCGTCAGCCTGCTCTGGCGCGACGCGCAGGGGCAGCAACTGCGCCGGCAGGGTGAGTGCGTCATCAGCGCGTACGGCCTGGAAGGCAGCCTGATCTACGCCTTCGCCACGCCGCTGCGCGAAGCCATCGCACGCGAGGGCCATGCCACGCTGTGGCTCGATCTGGCCCCGGGCCGCTCCGTCGCCGATCTGGCCGCGGCGCTGGCGCGGCCGCGCGCCGGTCGCTCGCTGTCCAGCGTGCTCAAGCGCCTGGGTCTGGATGCCGCCAAGAGTGCACTGCTGCACGAACTCCTCGCCAGGGACGCGCTGGCCGACCCCGCGCGGCTGGCGGCGGGAATCAAGGCTCTGCCCGTGCTGCTGCGCGCGCCCCGCCCCATCGCCGAAGCCATCAGCACGGCGGGCGGCGTGCGGCTGGAGGGCCTCGACGAGGCCCTGATGCTGCGCGATCTGCCCGGCGTCTTCGTGGCGGGCGAGATGCTCGACTGGGAAGCGCCGACGGGCGGCTACCTGCTGACCGCCTGCTTCGCCAGCGGCCGCCGCGCTGGCATCGGTGCCGCGCGGTGGCTGCTGCAGCGAACCAAGGCAGGCGCGGCGGAGGCCAGCGCGTGAGCACACCCGCGGACCCCGCGCCGGACGCCCGCAGCGGCGCGCAGATCTGGGTCGATGCCGATGCCTGCCCGAATGCGATCAAGGACATCCTGTTCCGTGCCGCCGTGCGTGCCGAGGTCGCCGTGACCCTGGTGGCCAACCAGTGGCTGCGTGTGCCGGCTTCGCGCTTCCTGCGCGCCGTGCAGGTGCCCGCAGGACTGGATGTGGCCGACAGCGAGATCGTGCGGCGCGTCGCCGCCGGCGACCTGGTGGTCACGCAGGACATTCCGCTCGCCGCCCTGGTGCTGGAAAAGGGCGCCCTGGCGCTGGGGCCACGCGGCGAGATGCACACGCGCGACAGCATCGGACAGCGCCTGTCCCTGCGCAATTTCATGGAAGACCTGCGCGCCGCCGGCGTGGACACCGGCGGCCCGGCCACCCTGCATGCGCGCGACCGCCAGGCCTTCGCCAACGCGCTGGACCGCTGGCTGGCCACGCGCCGCCGCTGAAGTTCCACGCGCTTTGGGCGTGGCGCTCTCCAGCCTGCCGGCGAAAGCCACGCCAGCGTCGGCAGGCTCGACGAGGAGGTCGACGATTCCTGCGGGGAAGTGCAGCCGCAGACCGTGGCCACACCGAGGGGCTGCGCCGCGCACCCGAAACCGGCTGCCCGGCCCGGTACACGCCCACTCGCACGCACGCGGCGCACCGTCGGCCGCCCGGCCGTCCCGCCGCAGTCGCCGGGACGGCTGCGCGTGCCGCCTCAGGCCACGCCCAGTCCGCAGCGGGTAAACCCCCGGGACGAGCGCCTCCACCTCGGTCCGCGAAACCGCCGAGGCGTTGCAAGAGCCCTAACGACCAAAGCGCGGGTGGGTCAGGCGGTCGAAGAACAGGCCGATCACCTGTGGCTCCATGACGGCGAGGAAAGCCACGCCGAAAGCCGCCCCCCACAGGTGCGCGCTGTGGTTCACGTTGTCGCCGCCCTTGCGCTCCATATAGATCGAATAGGCCACGTAGGCCACGGCGTAGACGATGGCCGGCACCGGCACCACGAACACGTAGATGGTGGCCCACGGTTGCACCAGGATGAAGGCGAACAGTGCCGCGGACACGGCGCCGGATGCGCCCAGACTGCGGTAGTTGGCGTCGTCCTTGTGCGCGAGGTAGCTGGGCAGGGCCGACACGACGAGCGCCGCCACGTAGAACAGCACGTAGCCCCAGGGACCGATGCGCGGCACCATCAGGCGCTCCATCACGCTGCCGAAGAAGTACAGCGTGAACATGTTGAACAGCAGGTGGGTGCCGTCGGCGTGAATCAGCCCGCAGCTGGCCAGTCGCCACCATTCGCCGCGGCGACTCACCGCCGGCGGCCACAGGATCAGGCGCTGGATCAGCGCCGGGTTGCTGAATCCGGCGAAGGAAACGACGCAGGTGACGCCGATGATGATCAAGGTGAGGCTCATGCGGGCTCCGGCGGGCGCGGCACGCGCCCCACGATGCCGCAGTATGGGGATGCGCCGGCGCCGCGAAAAGTCCGCGCGCTGCCACAGCCGGCCGTCCCGCCAGCAGCCGCTCGCGCGCTGCGGCACCGCCGCAGCGCGCGGAGATCAGCCCATACAGAACACGTTGAGCTTGTTGCCGTCCAGATCGCGGAAATAGCCGGCATAGAAGCCGTCCCCGCGCGGGCCGGCGGGACCTTCGTCGGTACCGCCGAGCGACAGGGCCTTGGCGTGCAGGCGATCCACCTTGTCCTTGCTGTCGACCAGCAGGGCGACCATGGTGCCGTTGCCCACCGTTGCCGCCTTGCCGTCGTAGGGCTTGATCACGCCCAGCGAGGGCTGCGTGGGCGACACCGCCCAGGCGATGAAGCGCTCGCCCTCCATGAAGCGCTTGGCGCCGATTTCGCCCAGCAGGGCGTCGTAGAACGCCGCGGCGCGCGGCAGGTCGTTGGTACCGAGGGTGACGTAACCAATCATGGCAACTCCATTGATGAACCCGCATGGGGAGGCGCAGCCTAGCGTGTCGACCCGCGCAGGCCCAGCGCCGCAGTGGCCACCATCCGCAGATGGAGGCAGCAGAGGCCGTGGCCGCGGCCATCCTTGCCGCCCGCGGCCGCCTCCCCCGACCGGAGCGGCCGACTGAGGACGCCGCGCCTCAGGCCGCGTGATTGGTGCGGAACACCAGGCTGCAGCAGGTCACCGCGCCTTCGGCCTTCTGCAGCTCGCTGAGATCGACGCCGGTGACGACGATGCCGGCCGCTTCCAGACGCTGCCGCGTGCGCGGAAAGCAGGCCGGCTGAATCAGTCCCTGCGGCAGGCGCAGGGTGTTGGCGGCATGTGGCTCGGACGGATCGATGCGGATCTGCCGGAAGGCGTCGAAGGGGCGCGTGTCGACCCAGTCCGGATTGACCAGCACGGTATCGGCGGCCACGGCCGTGACGGCGGACTTGAGGTGCAGGCAGTCGCGCAGCGCCACCGCCTGCACGCGGTAACCGTGGGGCGTCAGCGCCTCGCGCAACTGCGCGATGCCGTCGGCATTGCTGCGCGCCGATGCGCCGACGAAGACCCGGCGCCCGATCACCAGCACGTCGCCGCCGTCCAGCGTGCCCGGCTCCAGGATCTCGCGCAGCGGGCGATACGCCGCAAGGGCAGCGGCGATGCTCGCCGTCTCGCCGCGCCGCGAGGGTGCGCCGGGCCGCGTGACCACGGCGAGCTCGTCCACCACCACGGCCGTGTCCTCGACGAAGACGCTGTCGGCCAGATCGTCGTCCGCCGGCAGCTCGCGTACCGTGCAGCCGAGCGCGCGCAGGGCCTCGACGTAGCGTCGATGCTGCGTTCGCGCCAGGGCGAGGTCGATGGGCTCACGCGCTACAAAGGACAGCTCGCCCTCGGCCAGGCGCGCGCTGACGCCGCGGGTAATGGCTAGCAGCATGGGGGCTCCGGGAATGGTGGGCGCACGATTGTCGCCGAGAGCGGCCGCGCGCGTCGCCCGGAACAGAGGACCGGGACGCGGCGGCCTGTCCTGCGGCACACGCAGCGCACCGGCGGCCGCGGCTCACGGCGCCTGCACCATCCAGGCGCTACCGTTGCCGCCTGCCTTGCCGGAATCGACGCCATGCCCGCCGCCCTGCGCTGCCTCTGCCTGCTGCCCCTCGCCCTGCTGCTCGGCGCCTGCCAGAGCCTCGCGCGCTCCCACGGCGCGGTGCCGCAGCGCTGGCACACGGCGCTGCAACCGGCGCAGCGTCTGGTCGTGGTGCTGCCGGGGCGTGCCGATGATCTCGCTGCGCTGGAGCGCAGCGGCGTGGTGGCGACCCTGCAGCGTGCCTGGCCGGATGCCGACGTGGTGCTGGCGGAACTGCGCCTGGGCGACTACCGCGCCGGCGACGCCCTGCAGCGTCTGCACGACAGCGTGGTCGCCCCGGCGCGCCAGCGCGGCTATCGCCAGCTGTGGTTCGTCGGCGCCTCGCTCGGCGGCATGGGCAGCGTGCTGTACGACCGCGCCTTTCCCGGCGAGCTCGACGGCATCGTGCTGCTGGCGCCCTACCTCGGCGAGAAGGCGCAGCACGCCGCCATCCGTGCCGGCGGCGGCCTTGCCGCCTGGGATGCCGGACCGCTGGCGGGCGTCGATGCCGCCACATGGCAGAATGAGCTGTGGCGCCAGGTGCAACGCTGGGCACGCGAGCCGGCGCTGGGCGCTCGCGTGTGGCTGGCCTACGGCGACCGGGACTACCTGCGCGAAGCCTACCCGCTGCTGCGCGAGGCGGTACCGGCGGAGCACGTGGTGGTGCGGCCTGGCGCGCATGCCTGGGCGGTGTGGACCCCGGCCCTGACCGAGCTCCTGCTGCGGATCGGCCCGGCCGCGCCTCCCTGAGATCGCGGGGTACACGCTCAGGCTGGCGGTACCACTCCCTGGCCGACAGGCTCTGCTGCGACGCGGTCGCGCCCCGCCCGCTTGGCGGCGTACAGCGCCGCGTCGGCGCGAGCAATGAGGGACTCGGGGAAGTCTTCCGTGCGGGCCCGCGCCACGCCGATGCTCACGGTCACCGGCCGGTGCGGCCAGGCGCTTGCGGCGAATAGGGAACGGATGCGCTCTGCCGCCAGCAGGGCTGCACCCGGCCCCGTATCGGCCAGCAGCACGGCAAACTCCTCGCCACCAAAGCGCGCGGCGAGATCCTCGGGACGCAGGCCACGACGCAGCAATTCGCCCACGCGGCGCAGCACCTCGTCGCCAGCCAGATGGCCGAACTGGTCGTTGTAGTCCTTGAATCGGTCCAGATCGAGCATGAGCAGGCAGAAATCACGGTCATCCTCGCGGCGCCCCAACAGCAGCTGCGCCAGCGGCTCATCGAAGGCGCGACGGTTGGGCAGGCCGGTGAGCGCATCGGTGTGCGCCGCATCGCCCAGCGCGCGCGCCTCGATCTGCTGCTGCTCGATCCGCTCGCTCAGCTGCGCCACGCGCCACACCAGCAGGGCCACACTGCCACCGGTGACGAAGGCGCCGACCGACAGCACCGATGCGTCGTCGATGCCGAGGACGCCACGCGCCCCCTGCAGCACCCACGCGTATACCAGGGGCAGCAGCAGCGAGGGCAGCAGCAGGCGACGGGCGAAGATGCCGCCGTAGCCGCGCGCCACGGCCACCGCGCACAAGGGCGTGGTGGGGCGCACGGCCATCCAGGCCAGGCTGTTGTTGAACATGAGCAGGGCCGCCAGCGGCGAGACCGGACTCAACACGCTCTCCGCGCCGCGGGCCGCACTCACGCCCAGGGCTGCGAGTGCGGTCATGCTGGTGGCGAGCAGCAGCAGCGACAAGGCCTCGCCCACGTAGACATTGCGCAGGCAACAGTAGGCCAAGGCGCGCAGGCCGAACACAAGGAACGCCAGGATGGCCATGGGGGGCATGCGTGCGCTCAACGGCCCATCCTCCAGCGCCAGCACCCAAGCGCCCAGCCTGAGGTCCAGCGCGCCGTGGCGATCGGCGAGTGCCGCCGCGCCCACGCCGAACACCAATGACGCACCGACGAGGCACACACGCCGCGATGCCGCGCCGCCTCGCCAAGCCGCCATCAGGGTCAGCGCAACGAAGGCGAAACCGATGGCAGTCGGCGCGCGCATCGGACGCAGGCCGGTGAAAAGCGACGCCAGCCGCGGCGACTGCACGAACCAGCCGACCAGCACGACAAGCGACACGGCCAGGGTGCACCAGGCGACGGCGCGCGCATAGGCCTGGAAGCCGCGCACGGCGATGGGGTCGAAGCGCGCAGGCAGGAGAGCGGGCACAGGCATGCCCCTAGCCTAGCGCAGCCCCGCCCGCAGCGGCGCCGCGCCTTTGCGGCGGCGGCCACTGCGGGCAGAATCGCCGCCCACGCCGAGCCCGAGTCCGCCATGTCGCGTACCGACGTCGATCCCGCCACCACCAACGCCGACTTTCTGCTGGCCCACGCCGCACCGGCGCGCATCGGCCTGGCCGGCGGCAGCGCCCTCATCGACCGCAGCATCCGCCGCGCCCAACGCCCGATCGCCACGGCCGACGGCAGCGCCTGGTCGCACGCCTTCCTCTTCGGTGAGACCCGCAGCGATGGCCATTGCTGGGTGCTCGAGTCCGACCTCGATCTCAAGCCCAAGCAGGTGCGCCTCGGCGCACAGGAAAACCGCCTGGACAAGTACTTCGACGCGGCGGCTTGGCCGAACCTCGCCGTGCTCGATTTCGGCCTCGACGCCGCCAAGTCGCGCCAGGTCCTGGCGGCGGCGCTGGAGCTGCTGGCGCGGGCCGCCCACTACTCCTTGCGCGAGATTCTCGGCACGGCCCTGGCCATGGCCCGGCCCAGTCTGCGCACGCGCGACAACCTGCTGGCGCGCGAGGGGGCGCTGTACTGCTCGGCCTTCGTGCAGCACTGCTACGCCGCCGCCGGCATCGACTTCGTGCCCGGGCTCGCGCTGAAAAACACCACGCCGCACGACATCGCCCGCAGCGCCGTGCCGCACCGCGCCTGGACCCTGCAGCGCGCCGCCGGGGCGTTGCGGTGAGCGACGCAGGCAACGACGTGCCGACCTGGGTATTCGGCTACGGCTCGCTGATCTACAAGGCCGACTTCCCCTATCTGGAGCGCCGCGCCGCGCACGTCGAAGGCTGGGCCCGACGCTTCTGGCAGGGCTCGCACGACCACCGCGGCACACCGCAGCGGCCCGGCCGGGTGGTGACCCTGGTGCCGGCGCCGCAGGCCCTGTGCGCGGGCGTGGCCTACAGCGTGGCACCGGCCGTATTCGACCACCTGGACCACCGCGAGAAGAACGGCTACCGCCGCATCGGCCTGGCGCTGCGCTTTGCCGATGGCGGCACCGCGCAGGGCGTGGCGTATGTCGCCGCACCCGGCAATGAGGCCTATCTCGGCCCGGCGCCCGAGGCGGAGATCGCCCGCCACATCGCCGCCGCGGCGGGGCCCAGCGGCAGCAACCGCGACTACCTGCTGCAGCTCGCCGCGGCCCTGCGCGCGCTCGGCGACGAGGACCCCCACGTGTTCGCCATCGAGCGCGCCCTGCTCGCCCTGCCCTGACGCGGGCGCGCAATCAGATGCCGCCCGGCGGCAGGGCGTCTTCCACCCGTGCGCGCACGGCGCGGTCGCGCCCTGCCGCCTTGGCGCGGTATAGCGCCACGTCGGCCATGCGCAACAGGTGTTCTGACGCGGCCGGTGCATCGGGCACGAGCGTGGCCACGCCGATGCTCACCGTGACGTAGGGCGCGGCGGTGCCGCCGCCGTGTTCGATACCCAGGCTGCGCACCGCCTCGAGCAGGCGCTGCGCCACGGCGTCGGCGCTGGCGGCGTCGCAGTCGCACAGCAGCAGCGCCAGCTCCTCACCGCCGAAGCGCGCGGCGAGATCGCCGGCGCCGCGCACCTGACCGGCGAGGGCCTGCGCTACGCCGATCAAGGCGGCGTCCCCGGCGAGGTGGCCGTAGCGGTCGTTGTACGCCTTGAAGTCGTCGATGTCGCACAGCAGCAGGGCAAGCGACTCGCCGGTCGCGCGGTGCAGTTCCCAGGCCTCGCGCAGGGTGCTGTCGAAGGCACCGCGGTTGGCGATGCGGGTCAGACCGTCGAGCGCCGCCAGGCGCTGCAACTCGGCATTGGCCTCGCGCAACGCCTGGGTGCGTTGCGCCACTTCGCGGCGCAGCGCGCGTTCGTTGGCCCGCAGTCGCCACAGGCGCAGGCGGTAGAGCAGCAGCAGCACGCCGACGAAGGCCGCGGCCGCCAGGGCGCGGAAGCCGATGGTCTCGTACCAGTCGGGCAGGATGGCGAAGGCCAGGGCCGCGTCGCGCTCGCTCCACACGCCGTCGTTGTTGGCTGCCTTCACACGGAAGGTGTAGCGGCCCGGCGGCAGGTTGGTGTACTCGGCGCTGCGCCGCCCTTCCGCATCGATCCAGCGGCGCTCGTAGCCCTCCAGACGGTAGCGGTAGCGCACCGCCTCCGGCCCCACATAGCTCATGCCAGCATAACGGAACTCCAGCCGGCTTGGACTCGGCCCCAGGCGCAGGTCCGACGCCATCGGCACCGGCTTGCCGTCGACCAGCACGCGCTCGATCGCCACGGCCGGCGCCAGGGTGTTGCGGCGCAGATGGCGCGGATCCACCTGCACGATGCCCTGCGTAGTGCCGAACCAGAGGCGCCCGTCGCGCCCGCGCCAGGCGGGCGTCTGCGAGGCACCGTTGCCCTGCGCCGACAGCATGCCGTCGCTCTTGCCGAAGCTGTCGGAGGCGATGCGGCCGGTCTCGCCGCGGTCGTAGGCGGCGATATCGGCCTGGGCGACGCGCAGCAGCCCGTGATTGGTGCTGAGCCAAAGCGCGCCTGCGCCATCGTCGAGGATCGCGAAGACCGGCTCGGCAGGCAGATCGACGTTCTCGGCGTAGGCGGCAAAGCGCCCATCACGCCAGCGCACCAGGCCGAGGCTGGTGCCGAGCCATAGGCTGCCGTCGGCCATGGGGTGGAAGGCGAACACGCTGGTCTGCGGCAGCGCCTCGCCGTCGCAGGGCAACAGGGACTGGCGTGCAAGACAGCGCAGGCCGCTGCGCAGGCCGACCCACAGGCGGCCGTCCGGCGCCTCGTAGAGTGCGCGCACGTCCATGCCGCGGCTGTCGGAGACCCGCTCGATCCGCTCCCCCTCGATCCAGGCCAGGCCAAGCGTGGTACCGATCCACAATCCGCCCTCCGCCCGCGGCGTCAGCGCAAAGACGATGGCGCCGGGCAGCCCGTCCGCCGGCCGGAAATTGCGCACGCGGCCATCGGGTGCGATGCGGCTCAGGCCCTCGATCGAACCCAGCCACAGGTTGCCGGCCGCGTCGCCGGCGAGGGCGCGCGTGTACGGGCTGAGCAGCTGCGCATTCAGCGGCGAGGCTTCCAGCGACTGGCCGCGCAGGCGCACCAGTCCCGCGCCATCGGTTGCCGCCCACAGCACGCCGTCGCGGTGCTCGTACACCGCGCGTACCGAATTGGAAGGCAGCCGCCCGTTGACAGTCACCAGCTTGGAGTCGCTGAGCCGGTGCACCCCACCGTTGGTCGTGCCGATCCACAGGCTGCCCTCGCGATCCTCGAACATGGCGCGCACGATGTCGTGGCCGAGCCCGGCGAGATCGGCCTCGCAGCCCAGCCCCGCGGTGTTCAGGCGGCACAGCGCGACATCCTGCGCAGCCACCCACAGGTTGCCGTCGCGGTCGCCGTGCAGGGCGTAGATGCGCGCGGCGTCGAGCGCGGCGGTGCGCGGGTCGCGGCGGAAGCTGCCGCCGGCGTAACGCACCAGGCCCGCCTGGGTGCCAACCCACAGGTCGCCCGCGCTGTCGGTCGCCAGGCTGTAGATCGCGCTGCTGGGCAGGCCGCGCGCTGTGTCGAACAGCTCGACCTCGCCCGCGCGCCAGTGCGCCACACCCGTGCCGTCGACGCCGATCCACACGCTGCCGTCGGCCGGATCGCTGACCAGGCCGCGGTAGGGTCCTAGTGGTACGTCCTCGATGCGTTCGATCGCGCCACTGCCGTGCTGGCGGCGGGCGATGCCGGCATTCGTGGCCAGCCACAGGTCGCCGTCGCGATCCAGCATCAGGCCGAACACGCTCTCCAGCGGGGCCGGCAGAGTGACCGCTTCGACACGACCGCCGCTGCGACGGTACAGACCGCCGTTGAGCGTGCCGATCCACAGGCTGCCGTCGCGGTCCTGCGCCAGTGCGGTGATGGCCGTGCTGCGCATGGCGCGCGCCTCGCTGCGCTCCAGCGCTGCAAAGCCGTCGCCGCTGTAGCGCACCAGGCCGCCGTAGGTCGCCAGCCAGATGGCTCCGTCCGGGTCCTGGGCGATGCCCAGCACCGTGCTTTGCGGCAACTGGTTCTCGTACCAGACGTGGGTGAACTGGCGCACCGCGCGCTCCGGATCGAGCGCCGCGACGGGCATGGCGAGCAGGACCAGCACCAGCAGCGCCAGTGCGCGCCATCCACCATCGTGTGCACAGGCCCGCCTCAGGCGCGCCATGTCCCGTTCCACATACCCTGCCCCTGTCGGCGCGCGGAACGGAACACGCCCCTTGCATGCCGCCGCCGCGCCAGGGCGGATTCTTTCACGTCCCGGGCGCCGGCGGCTTGCGACCAAAGGCGGGACGCAAGGGCTAGAGCGGCTGCTCGGGCCAGTCGCTCGCATCGAGCGTCTCGCGGTAGGCATGCCAGGTGGCGTATGCCAGCCAGGGCATGATGAGCGCCAGGCCGAGGAAGGCGCTGGCGAAACCCACTGCGGTCAGGATCGCCAGCAGCAGGGCCCACAGCGCGGCCACCGCCTTGTTGCGCAGCACGGCGTGCACGCTGGAGATGCAGGCGGTGATCATGTCCACCTCGCGGTCGGCGATCATCGGCAGGGAGAACGCCGCCACGGCAAAGGTCAGCGCGGCAAACACCGAGCCCGCGGCCGAACCGATGGCGAGAAACTCCACCAGGTCGGACAGTTCGCCCTCCTGCACCGGTAAGAACGCGCCCACCATCATGCCGGCGCGCGACCACACCAGCAGGATCACCATCTGCGCCAAGGCGAACACCGCCGCCTGTCCGACAGTGCGCCGCGCCAGACGCAGGGAGTCGGCCAGGCGCGGGCGGCGGCCCGCCGCCAGGGCGCGGCTGATGCCGTACAGCCCGACACCGAGTAGCGGAGCCACGAAGACAAAGCCCGACAGCAGCATCGCCAGCAGGGCGAAGCGGCCGAGTGACCAGGCCAGGGCAGCGACGCCGGCGCTGATCAGCACGATCACCAGTCCGAACACGGCGCTGAGCCCGGGCGCCCGGCGCACGTCCTGCCAGCCGCGGCGCAGCCAGCGCCAGGGGGCGTCCCGCCCCAGGCGCGCGCAGGGCACGAGCAGCGGACGCGGCGGCGGTGCGCCGCCAGGAGCCGTTGCTGGCGCAGGCGAAGTCATGGCTTGAGCATAGCCAAGGCGGCCAGGCGATGCTCAGCCGCGCAGGGTCGGAGTCGAGCCGGGAAAGGGCACGACCCCTCCTGGCCCCTGGGAGGTGGCGTCCAGGCGATGGCCGCATCCGTGCCAACCCGGCTGCTGCCGCGCCCGCGGCTGCCGCGCACTGGAGACGCTGCCGCGATCGCGCCGGACCGTACGGCCGCTGGCCATGCGCCCCTTTGAATGACCCGCGCCTCAGGCCTTGCGCAGAAAACAGGCCTTCAGCACGAGGCCCCGGATCTTGTCGGAGTGCCCTTCGACATGTTCCGCATCGCCCTCGACCAGGCGGATATTGCGGATCACCGTTCCCTGCTTGAGCGGAATGGAGGCCCCCTTCACCTTGAGGTCCTTGATCACCACCACGCTGTCACCGGCGACCAGCGCGTTGCCGTTGGCATCGCGCACCACGGCAGCGGTCGTGCTGCCCTCGCCTGCGGCTTCGACCACCCATTCGTGGCCGCAGTCGGGGCAGACCAGCAGGTCGCGGTCGGCATAGGTGTGGTCTAGGCCGCAGCGCGGGCACATGGGCAGATCGGGCATGGCGCAGCGCCGCTGGATGGGGACACGCATTGTAGCGCGCCGCCGCGCGGCCGACCCAGGCGTGCTCGGGAGGTGGTGGCAACGCACGCAAGGGCGCGGCCGCAGCCGCGCTGCAGCCTCGGGAATCAGGGCTCCTCGACCTCATAGCCGCGCTCGCGCAGGCGCGCAATCCAGCCATCCGGCTTGGTCGCTTCGCCGATCGGCAGCACGGCGAAGGTGCAGCGATTGTGCGCCAGCGCTGTGTCCGCCGCACGCAGCCAGGTCTCGATCAGGTCCGTACGGATCTGCGCGGCGCGCTCACGCAGGGCCGGCACGCTGGTGGCGGCGTCGAAACAGGCCGCACGCTGGTCCGGATAGGGCAAGGCGCGCAGACCGGCCACGTCGCCGCGCGCCCACAGATTGGCGCGCTGACGCATGGCGTCGAGGTCGGTCTCCAGACGCTCGATGGTGGTGCGCAGGCAGGCGATCTCGGCCTCGCGGGGCGTCTGTTCGAACTGGCGAATCGCGCCCTTGGGATCGTCCAGCTTCACCTCCAGCGTGACCGCCTGAACAGGCACCCCCTGCTTGCGCGCCAGCTTCCGCACCGTCTGCCAGACGCGGTCGGCCGACTCCAGGCCCGACTTGTCCAGCGCGTGGCGATACAGCTCGCCTGCAGCGAATAGCGGGCGATACTTCTCCACGCCGGCGTCGCGGCCGATGTAGCGCGCCTTCAGTGCGGCCCAGCGGGGGTACAGCTCGGGCGGCAGGACCTCCGCGAGTTTGTCGCCGTCGCTGTTCTTGCGCGCGTGCAGGAGGGCGGGAACGAGGGTCAGCCCCTTGAAGAAGCCCACATCGATGTCGACGCCCGGCGGCGCCAGCACGACCTGGGAGCGCCCGATCACCTCGGTGGCCTCCTCGGCGCGCCAGCTCATCTTGCGCGGCAGCGGGTCGAAGGTGCCGAGGATCCACAACTCGTGCTCGCCGCGGCTTACGCGCCACAGGCCCGGCCCGGGCTGCTCGCCGGTCACCAGCACTTCGTCGAGCACGGCTGCCGGGGCCGCTGCGGTGGGCGGATCGGCGGCAGCGGCCAGGGGCACAGCGAAGAGCAGGCAAAGCACGAGCGTGAGGAGAGTGCGGGGCACAGAACACCTGGTCGGAGGGGCGAAGACGAGGCGCCGATTCTTTCGGAGAGCGCATGAACCCTGCGTGGCCGCCACGCGGTCGGCGCCAGGCTGTCGCGCCGCCCGGCCGCCATGGCGCCGGACGGAGCCGACTGGGCCCTCGCTCAACGCAGCTGGCTGTCCTTGCTACCGCGCCGGTTGTAGCCCGCCTGGGATGTCACCTCGGCGTCGTGCGCAGCCTGGCAGGCCACGCACAGGCGCACGCCCGGCACGGCGCGGCGCCGGGCCTCGGGAATGGGCGCCTCGCACTCCTCACAGTGGCTCCGCCCCGGCCCGCGCGCCAGTCGTCCACGCGCGCGGGCGACGGCGTCGTTGACGGTTGCGTCGATCTGGTCCTGCACGGCGCCATCGCCGGCCCAGCCGGTTGCCATGGGTAGTTCCTCGCCCGGAGGCGCGCAGGATAGCCTGCCCCGCCGCCCGGGGCACGGTCGGGCGCCACGCTCAGAACGCGATCACGCGCGCATCCGGGCGGGACGCATGGGCGTGGAACTCGACCATGCCGCCGAAGCGCGTCCCGGGCGCAAGCGCCTCCTCGCCGATGCCACGAACCTCCGCGCACGGCTTGCATACGTAAACGCTGGCACCGGCGTGGGCGAAGACCTCGGCGAAGCGCGCCGGCGGGCCGAAGGGCACCAGCTTGGCCGCGGCGCCCTCGACGGCCACGCTCACCGCATCGTGAAACAGCATGAGCATGACGCTGTCGCCCGCCGCCAGCGCCGTGGCGGCAAACACGAAGGGAATGGCGGCGCGTGTGGGATCGGTGGCGCCCCAGGTCGAGGAGATGACGAAGTGCATGGCCCAGGTCTCGCAGCGGCGGGTGCGTTCGGACTCTAGCAGGCAGCGGCGCCTCTGCGGCCGACGCGCCTCAGGGACCGCTCTGCCGCGCCTGAGCCACCCGGCCATCGACACCCGACTGCGCCGCTTGGGGCGTGCGCCTGACAACGTGGGCGTCCGCGTGCGGGCGGAGTGGGCGAACCGCATGGGCCGCTGGCTTGCAGCCAGGGCTGGCGTTGATGCTCGGCGGTGCCCACAGCCCGCGCGACGGCCACACGGCGCAGATGCTGCTGTTCCGCGCCAGCGCGCGCGCCGTGCCGCTGGAGTTCCTGCTGGCTTCGGCCGCCGGCGAGCGTGCGCTGGACGCCGTGGCGTGACCCTGGCGCGCCGTCGTCACGCCCGCCGCTAAACCCTGCCTTCCGGCGCATGCATCCCAGCGCCCGCCTGCCACACTCGGCCGGCGGGCGCGGCACCGGTCTGCCGCACAGGGGACGGCGCGAAATGCGAACTCGGTGGGCGATGCGGGCATGGCGATGCGCCGCGGCGATGCTGCTGGCGGCGAGGGCATCCGTCGCGGCGGCGAGCGATGGGGCAACACGGGTCGCTGACCTGGAGATGGCGCGCAGCCAGTACGTCCTGCGCAGTCCGGCCTTCTCACCGGCCCAGCGCCAGCGTGCCCTGGCCTACATTGAGCGGCAGAAGCCGCGCGTCGGGCGCATGTCGCCGGAACAGTTCCTGCTGTGCGTGATGGCGATTCCGGCCTATGCCGACAACGGCCACGATGTGCTCAACACCGCCGACGGCGCCTGGTGGCCCAGCGCGCGCCTGCCCCTGCGCCTGATCTGGTTTCCGGAGGGTTGGGTGGTCGCGCGTGCCGGCGCCGAACACGCCGACCTGCTTGGCGCGCGGGTGCTCGCCATCGAGGGGCGGACCTCCGACGCCCTGTTCCGCCGTCTGCGCCACCTGTGGGGCGGGCCGGACAGCTCGCGGCGCTGGAACCTGCAGTGGCTGGTGGAGAACGCGGGACTGTTGCACGCCGCCGGACTCGCCCGGCGCGCGGACTCGCTGCGCCTGGACCTGCGCCTGCGCGATGGCCGGCGCGTGCGTCGGGATATCGCCTTCGTGCGCAGCGACGCGCTGCCGTCCGGTGGTCCGCCTGCACGCCTGTGGTCGCACGATCCGCTGCCGGGCGAGGCCGAAGCCGGCTGGCGCAGCGCGATCGGCGCAGATCAGCCGCTGTACCTGGGCGAGGCCGATCGCCTTTTCCGCGTCGTGCCGCTGCCGCAGATGGATGCGCTGTACCTGCAGATGCGCTCGAACTACGGCGCCAGGGAGCAGACCTTGGCAGACTTCATGGCACGCGCCGATGCGGCACTGTCCGCGCACAGGCCGCGTCACCTGGTGTTCGACCTGCGCTTCAACCTCGGCGGCAACTCTGATCTGACGCGCGCCTGGCTGCGCACCCTGCCCGGGCGCGTGCCGGGCACGCTGTACGTGCTGACCAGTCGCTACACCTTCTCCGCGGGCATCGTCGCCGAGGCCGCGCTGCGCCACGACGGCGGCCCGCGGGTGCGCCTGGTGGGTGAGCCCGTGGGCGACCGCCTGATCTGGTGGTCGGAGGGACAGGACGTGTGTCTGCCGGGCTCGCACTACTGCCTCCACCGCACGACGGGGCTGTGGAATCTGGCGTCCGGCTGCGCGTCGACGCCCGGATGCTATGGGGACAAGCTAGACGCACGCGCCGGCAATCTGCGCCCGGACCTCAGCGCGCCGCTGGACAGCGCCGCCTGCCTGTCGCAACGCGATCCGGCCATGGAGGCGATCGAACGCGAGCTGGCCGTGCGCGGCACGCCCGCGACGCGCGCCGCAGCGGCACCGGGAGAACGCTGAGCCCGCGCGAGTATGTCTCCCGGCCGCGGCCCCGCCGCCCGTGGTGCGGCCCCTGCCCCGCTCAGCCGCCGCAGCCGCCGCAGCAGATGGACGGTTGTTGCACCACCTGGAGCGGCGTGATCTCCAGACCCGCGCGACGCATGGCCTGCGCCAGCTCCGCGGGACTCAGTTCGGCCGCCACGCGCAGCACGCTGCCGTTGGGATCGAGGTCCACCGTGGCGGCGGGATCGGCATCGCGCAGCACGTCCTGCAGACTGGACAGGTCCGCACGCGCGGATCCCAGGGCGATGTGGAATTCCATGGAAGCTCCGGACTGGTGACGCCGATGCGGCGTCGGTGCGGCTAGGCTCGATCGCCGCGCTCCGCCGCGCACTGATCCGGATCAAGCGTCCCCGGAGCCGTGGCGCCGGCACCGCGCGGGCTCAACCGTGGCCGCGCTCGGCCTGCAGGAGCAGGCGCGCCAGACCGGCGCGCTGCGCCGCCGTGCCCAGGCGCAGCAGAGGCAGCAGCCGCTGCAGGATCTGCGGCATGAGCGGCTGCGCTGCCGCAATCTCGCCGCGGGCGACCGCGTCGAGTATCGGGTCCAGGCGCAGCGGCGCCGCGTCCGCTGCGGCGGGCCGCGGCGGCGCCACCGTCGCGTTCTGCGGCGCTGGCGCCGGTGCGGCAACGGGGCGCGGCGCCGGGCTGGCGACTGTCGCGCTAGTCGCCGCGGCGCCGTCGGCGCTGGTCGCGGGGCGCGATCGCTCCAATTCGGCCTGGGCCTGCTCCAACGCCGCCTGCGCGTCCGCGCCGAGGTCGCCCAGGCGTACGCCCAGCACACGCAGCGGCAGCGGGCTGCCCGCAAGCACCTCCTCGCGCAGGCGCTGCAGCAGGCCCTGTGCCGCCTCCGCCGTCACCGCCGGCAGGGACAGGGCGAAGCCGCCGAGGCCGATGCGCGCGGCGCTGTCCTCGGTGCGGATATTGGCGCGCAGCAGCGCCGCCACGTGCGTCAACAGGCGCTCGGCCGCCTCCTTGCCGTGGCGCAGGAACAGGCCGCGCAGATCGTCAATCTCCAGCCGCAGCAGGGACAGCGCCTGCTGGTGCCGCCGCGCGTAGGAGATGTCCTGCTGCAGGCGCTGCAAGAAACCGGCGCGATTGAGCAGGCCGGTGAGCGCATCCAGCGTGGTCTGCGCGCGCAGCTCCCGCGTCAGGCGCTGGTGGCTGGCGTGGGCCCGCGCCCGTGCCACCAGGTCGGTGGAGGCAAAGGGCTTGGTGATGAAATCGGTGGCGCCGAGCTCCAGCGCCTCGCGCCGCGCCGCGTCGTCGTCGCGGGCGCCCGTGACAATGATCACCGGCAGCTCCTGCACGCGCGTGTCGGTGGCGGCGCGGATCGTCCGCAGCAGCTCGAAGCCGTCCATGCGCGGCATGTCCAGATCGGAGAAGACCACCTGGATGGCCGGATCGACCTCAATGATGGCCCAAGCCTCGACGCCGTCGTCGGCCGCGGCCACGTCAAACTCGTGCTCCAGCATCTTGCGGATCGCCTTCTGGATCAGGCGCGAATCGTCCACCACGAGCACACGGGGCTTGCTGGCGCTGGCGGATTCGGTCATCGGGCTTTACCCCGGCACCGCGGCGGAGCGGTGCTTGACCCCGACGAAATCACAAGCACCCCCCGGAGTTCAAGCGGTGCGCGCGTGCCCCGGGCCGGCCGCGTCCAGGGCGCGTCGACGCATCAGTCCGTAGGCCGCCGGCAGCACCAGCAGCGACAGCAGCGGTGCCGTCACCATGCCGCCGACCATGGGCGCGGCGATGCGCTGCATCAGCTCCGCGCCGCTGCCCTGCCCGAGCAGGATCGGCAGCAGGCCGGCCAGGATCACGGCCACGGTCATCGCCTTGGGCCGCACCCGCTGCAGGGCGCCCTCGATGATTGCGGCGTGCAGGGTCTGCGCATCGGCAGGCTCTCCGGCCGCGAGGCGTCGCTCCCAGGCGTGGCGCAGGTACAGCAGCATGATCACTCCGAACTCCGCCGCCACCCCGGCGAGCGCAATGAAGCCCACCGCCGAGGCCACCGACACCGCGTGACCCAGCAAATACAGCAGCCAGAAGCCGCCGACCAGGGCGAAGGGAACGCTGAGCAGGATGAGCAGGGCCTCATCGACACGGCCGAAGGTCGCGTACAGCAGCAGGAAGATGATGCCAAGGGTCGCCGGCACGACCAGGCGAAGGCGCGCCAGCGCGCGCTCGTAGAACTCGAACTGGCCCGACCAGGTGAGCGACACGCCGGGCGGGAGCGCGACCTCGCGCGCCACGCGCTCACGCAGGCGCTGCACCACCCCGGCAAGGTCACCGCCGCGCGCGTCCACGTAGACCCAGCCACTGAGGCGCGCGTTCTCGCTGCGGATCATGGGCGGCCCGTCGGCGATATCCACGCGCGCCACGCTGCCGAGGGTGAGCTGCGCGCCCGAGGGCGACAGCAGCTGCAGCGCGCGCAGCGCCGCCACGCTGTCGCGCAGTTCGCGCGGATAGCGCAGGCTGATGGGAAAGCGGCGCCGCCCCTCGATGGTTTCCCCCAGACTTTCACCACCGATCACCGCGGCGATGACGTCCTGCACGGCAGCGAGATCCAGGCCGTAGCGCGCGGCGGCGGTTCGGTCGATGGTGATGTCGACATAGCGTCCACCGACGAGGCGCTCGGCCTGGGCCGATACCACCCCCGGCACGCCGCGTGCCGCCGCCTCCACCGCAGCGGCCACGCGGTCCAGTGTGGCCAGATCGCCTCCCGCGAGCTTGATGCCGATGGCGCTCTTGATTCCGGTGGCGAGCATGTCCAGGCGGTTGCGGATCGGCGGCACCCACAGGTTGGTGAG
>Ga0116193_1001451_pt1 | contig 19585 bp, 12 predicted proteins | sample AD_UKC115_MetaG_FD_89892 | JGI IMG/M metagenome (GOLD analysis project Ga0116193, IMG submission 89892) | Active sludge microbial communities of municipal wastewater-treating anaerobic digesters from Hong Kong - AD_UKC115_MetaG | ecosystem: Engineered > Bioreactor > Anaerobic > Digestate... | reverse complement strand
GCCTCATCGGCCTCGCCGGCCTCGCCGTGGTCTCGGTCAGGGCCAATCACGGTGCCTATCTGCGTTCCCAGGCGATGTTCCTCGCCGAGAACCTCGCCAACCGCATGCGTGCGAACACGATCGGCATATGGCAGGGCGATTACGATTCCACGGGCTATCCGCTGACGATTGCGACGCCGCCAGGCTGCACCACGGCGGATACCTGCAGCCCGACGGATCTGGCCACCCGTGATCAGGCTGACTGGAGCGACATGCTCGCCGGCCTCCTGCCCAACGGAAAGGCCACGCTCGCCTGCGCGCGGCCAGCCGGCGCCGCCACCCGCAGCGCTTCGGCGATCCAGCGCCGCCCGCCCTACGACGGCACCTGCACCCTGCGCATCACCTGGTCGGAGCAGAGCCTGGCCATTGGCAAGGCCAGCGCCGACACGACCTTTTCCTGGGTGTTCCAGCCGTGAGCGAGTCCGTCATGATCCGCGTGCGTCATTCCCGGTCCGAGGCTCCGCGCGGCTTTTCGCTCGTCGAGATGCTGGTCGCTCTCGCGCTCGGCCTGTTGCTGTCCATCGGCATCATCAGCCTGTTCGTCTCTACCAGCCGGTCCAACAAGGCCCAGGCGCAGCTCGCCCGGCTGCAGGAAAGCGGCCGCTTCGCGATGTCACGCATCGTCGATGATCTGCAATTGGCCAATGCGCAGTACTGCAGCAATACCGGCGGCATCTCCCAGATCGCCAGCGGCGGTTATGCCTATCAGGATGGCCTGCGCGCCCCGCTGATCTATGCCACGGCCTTCAAGCTGCCCGACAACAATGCGGCAATCCCACCGATGGCAGGCAACGCTTATCCGATGGTCTCGCGCCTGTTCATGCGCGGCTACGAGTGCGACGACAAGAACTGCAAGCCGAGCGTGCCGAATGGCGTCTCCGGCATGCCCGCGATGGGCATCAACGCGGACGACAGGGCGAAGCGTGCCGACGTCCTCACGGTGCGCTATCTGAGCGGCAACGGCTGGTCGGCCTTCGAGAACGGCTCGCAGCAAGTCTGCAATTCGACCGGCGAACTGACCAGCCTGACGATCGTGCCGAAGACCAGCACGCCGGCCAAGCCGAGTGATGACTTGCCATTGAGCCATTTCCAGGATGGCGATCTCGCGCTGCTCGCGGATTGCTCGGCCGCGGAGGTGTTCGCGGTCAAGAAGGCCGGCAGCGTGTTCACGCCGGATAAGACCGGCAACGTCGCCTCGGATGCGCCGAGATGCGTGAGTGCCTCGTCCGATGCGCGGCTGTTCGACTTCACCCGCGACTATCTCACGGTCAGCTACTACCTGCGCCTGATCGCCGACCCCGATCCCGGCGCGCCGAAGGGCCGCCTTATCAGCACATTGATGCGACGCGTGAACGGCAACGACGCCAGCATCGGTGGCTTCGAGGAGGAGATCGCACGCGGCGTCGAGCGGCTCGATTTCCTGTATGGCATCGAAGACAACACTGGCGCGACGGTTTATCTGACCGCCGACGACGTGGACAAAGGCGACAAGGGTGGCAGCAGCGGTGCGCTCGAATGTCCACCGCCGCCGCCGGGCGTAACCACCGCAGCAGACCAGGGCTGCCTGTGGCGTGCGGTGAAGAGCATCGAGGTTCATCTGCTGCTGAATACCGTTGATGACCTCGCCCTCAGCCCGCCGGAGATGGCCTACCACTACTCACCCGACGGCGCGGGCAAGCCGGCCCCGCCGGGCGCAAAGCTGGCATCGGGCCTGCCGAGCGGAAAGATGATGCGGCGCGAATTCAGTGCCGTGGCCTCGTTGCGCAACTTCCTTCCCTGAGCACCGGCCTGACCGAGGTTCCCGCCATGCCGAACACTCATCAAAGAATCCACCGGATCGCCCGGCAGCGTGGTGCAGCGCTGTTCGTCGCGCTGGCCTTCCTGCTCCTGCTGACATTGCTGGCACTGACGGCCTCGAGCACGTCGGTGCTCGAGGAGAAAATGGCCGGCTCGCAGCGCTCGGCGCAGCTCGCGCGATTCGGTGCCGACACCGCGGCGCGTGGTGCGGAGTCGTTGCTCTGGAATGCTTCGGAAAGCACCGAGCCATTCGTCGTCTGCGGCAGCAAGGGACTGTTCAACTGTTACTCGTACCGGCCGTCCGCGCCGATCGGGAAGGTCGAGGATTTCCGCAAAGAGTCGGGCTGGATAACGTCGGGCGCGACGGCCTACAAGAGCATCGACCTGACCAACCTCGGTACGGCGGATGCGACCGCGAACCTCGCCGCGAAGCCGGTATACATCATCGAGGATCTCGGCATCGAGCGGCCGCCGGGCGTGTCGTCCGCGCATGAATCCGGCGCCACCGGTTCCGGCGGCGGCGCGGTGACCGTCGACAAGCACGTCTATCGCGTCACCGCACGCAGCACCGGCGGCACCCAGGCGGTCGTCCGCGGCGTGAGCACCGTGTTTGCCGCCAAGAGCAACTGATCCGGAGGCGCCCGTCATGTCCATGAACCTCGCTCGACGCCTGTCAGGGCGGCTCGTCCTCGCCGCAGCCGCGGTCGTCTCGCTGGCCGGCGCGCCGGCCGTGCAGGCCGATCCGGTGGATCTGAGCCTTGTGCCGCTGGATGTGAGTGCGGGTACACCGCCGAACGTTGTGGTCAGCTTCGACGACTCCGGCTCGATGATGGCGACCGCGCTGCCCGACAGCGTGGCCGATGTCGACAACAACATTTGGAAAGAAGTCCGCTATTACTCCTCCACCACCAACACGATCTACTTCGACCCGAAGAAGACCTATCCGCCGCCACCGAAGCCCGACGGGTCGAGTTTCCCGAACGCCACATATTCCAAGGCTTGGCGCGATGGCATGTGTGCAAACTGGTCCGGCAGCTACTGCGCCGGTTCGGCGGCGACCGTGGACCTCGGCGCGGCCTTCTATGATGCTTTCGTCAATGGCACGTCTACGGGCAATAGTGCGAACGACAACGGCCAGTACGACATTCCGTCGGCCGTGCGCGGAGGCAAGTCGCAGAAAGGTGGCTTCTGGTACGACTGTCCGAACAAGAACAGCAACGCCGACTGCACACTGAATCTCGTCAAGAACGCGTCGGCCGCCTTCCAGCAGCAATTCGCGAACTGGTACTCGTATTACCGCACCCGCAACCTGCAGGCCCGCACCGCAATGGCGCGCGCCTTCGTTAGTGTGGACACCAGCATCCGCGTGGTCTGGCAGAACATCAACAACAAGCAGCTCGGTTCATCGAGCAAGATCAAGGCACTGTCGGGCAGTTGGCGCGACGACTTCTTCAGCTGGCTCTACAGTATCAACCAGACCGGCTCGACACCGCTGCGTGCCGCGACCCTGCGTGCCGGCGACTTCTACACGCGCAAGTTGACCAAGGACGACCTCGATCCGTACTGGAACGGCCTTTCCGGCAAGGACTCGGATGACGTGGCGTGCCGGCAGAACTTCCACATGCTGGTCACCGACGGCTACTGGAACGAGAACGATCCGAGCGGCCTGCCTTCGCCGATGCAGACGATCGACAAGAGCGTCACCTTGCCGGATGGCCAGGACTACACGCCCGGCGACGTCGTCTCGAAGATCATCTCGAACGTATCGGGCAGCACCTACAACTCGTCACTCGCCAACATCGCCTGGCACTATTGGGCGACCGATCTTCAGCCCTCGCTGGCCAACAAGATCAAGCCACACATGCCCGACATAACCACGGGCGTCACCGGCACGAAGGTAACCGGGCAGATCGGTGATCCGCTGACGGTACCGGAGATCTACTGGAACCCGGCCAACGATCCGGCCACGTGGCAGCACATGGTCCAGTATATGGTGACCCTCGGCGTGGCCGGGACGCTGGACTTTCCCGGCGACTACACGGCATTGCGCAAGGGCACCGCAACCTGGCCGAAGCCGAAGAACAATTCGCCCGAGGCGGTCGACGACACTTGGCACGCGGCCGTAAGCAGCCGCGGCAAGTATTTCAGCGCCTCGCATCCGCAGGATCTCGTCGACAGCCTGTCGAGTATCCTGGCCAGCATCGTCCAGCGCAGCGGCAGCACGGCCGCCGCCTCGGTGAGCTCCGGTGTCCTCAACAATGGTACGGAGGCGTTCCGCACCGGTTATGACAGCACCAACTGGTCAGGCTTCGTGAACTCGCTCGCCGTCAACCCGGATACCGGCGCGCTCGGCAGCGTCAACTGGTCGGCGATCGTCCCCGAAGCCGACAAGCGTGAGATACTGACCACGAAGGGTGTGGGTGCCGGCAATGGCATCGCCTTCCGCTGGTCATCGCTGAATGCCCAGCAGCAGACCTGGCTCAACACCAATCCGGCCACCAGTGCGGCCGACACCAGCGGCTCCGACCGTCTCGACTGGCTGCGTGGTGATCCGAAGGACGAGGGCAGCAAGTTCCGCTCGCGGTCGAGCGTGCTCGGCGCGGTGGTCAACTCGCAGGCCGTGTACGTGTCCTACCCGACCAGCAGCTATCGGGACATCTTCCCCGACTCGTCACCGGAAGGTATCGCGGCGGCAGCCGGCAAGACCTACGAGCAGTTCGCCTACGACAATCGGGAGCGCCAGCCGGTGCTCTACGTCGGTGCCAACGACGGCATGCTGCATGCGTTCGCGGCGAAAAAGAACACGACGAAGAGTGTCGACGCCGGCGATGAACTGTGGGCCTATGCGCCCTACAGCGTTTTCGACAACCTCAACAAGCTGACGGATCCGGCCTATACCTTCCAGCCGTATGTGGACAGCACGCCGCTGGTCCGCGACGTGTTCTATGACGGTGCCTGGCACACGCTGCTGGTCGGCGGCCTGCGTTATGGCGGTCGTGGGGTGTTCGCACTTGACGTGACCGATCCGCAGAAGGTGAGGGAATCGAGTGCATCGAGTAGCGTACTCTGGGAATTCAGCAATCTCTCGACCGGCGGCGCGAACCTCGGCTACACCTTCGGCAATCCGAACATCGCCCGCATGCCCGGTGATACGAAGCTCGGCAGCAAGCTGCAGGAGCGCTGGGTGGTGGTGATTCCGGGCGGCTATTTCCCGGTCGGCAGCACCGACAGCGCAGCGAACAACAAGCAGGGTTCGCTGTTCTTCATCGATGCCGAGAAAGGCACTTTGCTGACCGAGCTGAAGACGCCCGCGGGCGTGACCAGCTACGGCCTCGCGTCGGTCGTGCTCGGTGACTACGACGATGATCAGATCGATGACGTGGCCTTCGCCGGCGACGCCCTCGGCAACCTCTGGCGTTTCGACCTGCACAGCGGCGCCGTGGATCAGGTCTTCCAGCCCGACATTGCCGGAGAGCAGCCGATCACCGTGATGCCGCGCCTGTTCCCGGACCCGGCCACGCAGAAGCTCGTCGTGGTGTTCGGTACGGGCAAATATCTGGGCGACAAGGATCGCCTCGTGTCCTCGATCAAGACCCAGGCGGTCTACGGCATTCGCGACTATGGTCCCGGATCCGCGAACTATCCGGCCAAGCGCGCCGATCTCGTCCAGCAGAAGATGGTGCTCGATGGCAAGATTCGCGCGCTGACCGACAAGGCGGTGAGCACCAAGGAAAAGGGCTGGTACTTCCTGCTCGATCAGAACGCGGGCGAGAGCGTGGTCAGTGCGGCCGGTGCGTTGTTCAACTCCAACCGCGCCATCATCGCCACGCTGATCCCGGGCGGCAGCGACCCATGCAACCCGGGTCGCAAGGGCGCCATCATGGTCATCGACGCGGCGAACGGTGGTCCCGCGGATGGACCGCCGGTGGTCTCCGGCGGCAAGTTCGGTGCCGGCTACACCGCCGTCGGCACGGCCGTCGTAGATCCGCCGGTCGGCGGCACCATGCCTGCGGTCACGCAGGTCGGCGGCGGCAAGATCATCCTGCCTGGCATCACGCTCGAAGGCGGCACGCAGCCGTTCGCGGTTGCCGACAGCTACTGGCGACGCCGGTCGTGGCGGCCGATCCTCGACACGCAATGATGCGATCGCCGGGGCGTCCAGCGCGCCCCGGTTCGCACGCCGGAGACATAGCCATGCACGAACCCCTGTCGCAGCGCGGCTTCACGCTGATCGAGCTGATGATCGTCGTCACGGTGATCGTGCTACTCGCAGGCCTCGCCTACCCGAGCTACGCGCGCCATGCCGCGCGTGTGCGACGTGCGGACGGCAAGGAACTGCTGATGCGCATCGCCGCGATGGAAGAGCGCTATTACACGAGCTTCAACCGCTACGGCGAACTGAAGAAGGATCTCGCACTGCCGGCGGACAAGGTCACCTCCGACAAGGACTACTACCAGGTCAGCCTGGCCGAGGCCTTGCCGGCCGATGGCCAGAGCTACACGCTGCAGGCCGTCCCCGCGACGGGCGGTGCGCAGGCCAAGGACGCCTGCAAGACGCTGACCCTCGACAACACCGGCGTAAAAGGCCGCAGCGGCGACGACAGTAACGGCGCGTGCTGGTAGCTCCATAGCCACGCGGGGCGTAGGGTCGAGCGCCACGGCAATCGTTGAGCTGGGAACGACCACGAGCCGATCTGCGTAGGGGCAGGGCATGCGCCGTTGTGCATGCGGAGGGGACGATCCGCTGACGGCGATGCCGTTTCCGCCGTGGTTGAGTCGGCGCGGGGCAGCCACTATACTTCGCGCCCCTCGCGAGCCGGTTTGCGCCCAGTGGCGCAGTCCGGTCGATAGGCCCGGATGCCGGAGTAGCTCAGCTGGTAGAGCAACGCATTCGTAATGCGTGGGTCGGGGGTTCGAATCCCTTCTCCGGCACCAGTTCCAGCGTCCGCGATGGCGGACGCTGCGCAAGTTGACCGCCATGCACCCCGTGGCTAGACTGCGCAGCCCTTCGGGCGGTTAGCTCAGCGGTAGAGCACTGCTTTCACACGGCAGGGGTCGCAGGTTCGAACCCTGCACCGCCCACCAGATCCGATACGTCCGACGCCCGGCCAGTCCGGGCGTTTTCGCTGGGGCCGGCCACATGCGGCGCGTCGTGCGGCCGGGTCAGGCATGCCCGTCCCGCCTCCATCACGCACGCGCCGGCGGAGCCGTCATGGAATTCACCCTGTTCTCGCTGGTCACGATCACGCCGTGGAAGCTGGTCGGCTACCTCGGCACGTTCCTGTTCACGGCGCGCTGGTTCGTGCAGATGTATGCGACGCGCAAGCTGCGCCGTGTGCATCTGCCGATGGCGTTCTGGTGGCTGTCGATCATCGGCAGCCTGATGACGCTGTCGTACTTCATCTGGGGCAAGAACGACTCGGTCGGCATCCTGCAGAACGCGTTTCCGGCTTTCGTCGCCTGCTACAACCTGATCGTCGACCTGCGGCATCGCCGCGAGCGCAAGGCCACCGGGACGACACCGGCCTGACATCCGCCACGACAGGCTGCATCGCGATCGCTGGGCAGCGACCGGTTGCGGTCGTCGCCGATCGGCGGACCGGATGATCCGCCGCGTGGCGTAGGGCAATGCCACCAAGGCGCTCCAAGCGACCGGGCGATCCGCCTCATTCCGGGTCGTAATCGAGGATCGGCGCGAGCCAGCGCTCGGCTTCGGCGATGGGCCAGCCCTTGCGTGCGGCATAGTCGGCGACCTGGTCGCGACCGATGCGGCCGACGACGAAGTACTGGCTCTCGGGATGCGCGAAATACCAGCCGGCGACCGAGGCGGCCGGGGCCATCGCGTAACTCTCGGTGAGTTCGATACCGGCGTGGCGCTGCGCATCGAGCAGGCGGAACAGCGTGGCCTTCTCGCTGTGCTCCGGACAGGCCGGATAACCTGGCGCGGGACGGATGCCACGGTAGCGCTCCGCGATCAGGGCGGCATTGTCGAGCGCCTCGTCGGGTACATAGCCCCAGAACTCGCGGCGCACGCGGGCGTGCAGATGCTCGGCGAAGGCCTCGGCGAGGCGGTCGGCGAGCGCCTTGAGCAGGATCGCCGAGTAATCGTCGTGCGCGCTCTCGAAGCGATGCACGTGGGCGTCGATGCCGTGGCCCGTGGTCACGGCGAACGCGCCGATCCAGTCGTGCACGCCAGTCGCCTTCGGTGCAATGAAGTCGGCCAGGCAGAAGTCCGCGCGTTCGGCCGGCTTCTCGGCTTGCTGGCGCAGGAAGTGCAGGGTGGCAGTAGTCGCCTCGGCGTGAATCTCGACATCGTCGCCGACCGCATTCGCCGGCCAGAGCCCGATCACGGCCTTCGCCGTGAGCCACTGCTCGTCGACCAGGCGCTCGAGCATCGCCCGCGCATCGCGGTACAGTTCTCGCGCCTGCGCGCCGACCCGCGGATCGTCGAGGATCTCCGGATAACGCCCGGACAGTTCCCAGGTCGCGAAGAACGGTGTCCAGTCGATGTGCTCGACGAGTTCGGCGAGCGGGTAATCGTCGAACGCGGTGATGCCCGGCCGCTTCGGCCCGGGAGGCGCGTGATTGGCCCAGTCGCAGGACCAGCGCTGCGCGCGCGCCGCGGACAATGGCACCAATCGCTTTCCGGGGCCGCGATCCCGGTGACGCGCGCGGATCTCGGTGTATTCGGCATCGAGCCTGGCCAGGAACGGTGTGGCGAGTTCCTTCGAGAGCAGCGACTGCGCGATGCCGACCGCACGCGAGGCGTCCTTCACCCAGACCGTCGGCGCCTGATAGTGCGGCGCGATGCGCAGTGCAGTGTGCGCACGCGAGGTGGTCGCACCGCCGATCAGCAGCGGCATGCAGAAACCCTGGTGCTGCATTTCCTTCGCGAGGTGGCTCATTTCCTCGAGCGACGGCGTGATCAGACCCGACAGGCCGATCATGTCGGCGTTCTCGCGGCGTGCGGCATCGAGGATGGTCTGTGCCGGCACCATCACGCCGAGGTCGATGACCTCAAAGTTGTTGCAACGGAGCACGACGCCGACGATGTTCTTGCCGATGTCGTGCACGTCACCCTTGACCGTGGCGAGCACGATCCGCCCGTTCGAGCGCCCGGCGTCGCCGTTGCGCGCCTTCTCGTCCTCGATGTACGGGATCAGGCAGGCGACCGCCTTCTTCATCACGCGCGCCGACTTCACGACCTGCGGCAGGAACATCTTGCCGGCACCGAACAGGTCGCCGACGGTGTTCATGCCATCCATCAGCGGCCCTTCGATGACGTCGAGCGGACGCGCGGCGAGCCGGCGCGCCTCCTCGGTATCGGCCTCGATGAACGCGTCGATGCCGTGCACCAGCGCGTGACGCAGGCGCTCATGGACGGGCAGGGCGCGCCAGCGGTCACGGTCCGCATCGACCGCATCGCGACTGCCGGTCCGGTAGCGGCCGGCGATGGCGAGCAGGCGCTCGGTCGCGTCACGACGCCGGTCGAGTACCACGTCCTCGACGCCCTCGCGCAGCTCGGCCGGCAGGTCGTCGTACAGCGGCAACGCGCCGGCGTTGATGATGCCCATGTCCATGCCGGCGCGGATCGCGTGGTAGAGGAAGACAGCATGGATCGCCTCGCGCACCGGATTGTTGCCGCGGAACGCGAACGACACGTTGGAGACGCCGCCCGAGACGTGCGCGAGCGGAAACTCGCGACGCAGTTCGCGCGTGGCCTCGATGAAGTCGACCGCGTAGTGGTCGTGCTCCTCGATGCCGGTGGCGATCGCGAACACGTTCGGATCGAAGACGATGTCCTCGGGCGGAAAGCCGATGACTTCGGTCAGCAGCCGGTACGAACGCCGGCAGATCGCGAGCTTGCGTGCGAGCGTGTCGGCCTGGCCCTCCTCGTCGAAGGCCATCACCACCACGGCCGCGCCGTAGCGGCGCACGGCGCGGGCCTGGGCGAGGAAAGCGTCTTCGCCTTCCTTCAACGAGATCGAGTTGACGATGCCCTTGCCCTGCAAGCACTTGAGGCCCGCTTCGATCACGCTCCATTTTGACGAGTCGATCATCACTGGCACGCGTGCGATGTCCGGCTCGCTCGCGATCAGGCGCAGGAAGCGCGTCATCGCCTGCTCGGCATCGAGCAGTCCTTCGTCCATGTTCACGTCGATCAGCTGCGCGCCGTTCTCGACCTGCTGGCGCGCGACGGCGAGCGCCTCGTCGTAGCGATCTTCCTTGATGAGCTTTCTGAACTGCGCCGAGCCGGTCACGTTGGTGCGCTCGCCGACGTTGACGAAGTTGGTTTGCGGCGTGATCACGAACGGTTCGAGACCGGCCAGCCGGCAATGCGGCGCCGGGCGGGCCGGCTGGCGTGGCGGCAGGTCGGCGACGGCTTCGGCGATCGCGCGGATGTGGGCCGGCCGCGTGCCGCAGCAGCCGCCGACGAGGTTCACGAGGCCCGACTCGGCGAACTCGCGGATCGTCGCCGCCATCGCCTCGGGCGTTTCGTCGTATTCGCCGAACGCGTTCGGCAACCCCGCATTCGGATGCACGCTGACGTGGCATTCGGCGACCTGTGCGAGCACATCGACATGGGCGCGCAGGTCCTTTGCGCCGAGCGCGCAGTTCAGGCCGATCGACAGCGGCTGGGCATGCCGCAGCGAGTACCAGAATGCCTCGGCGGTCTGTCCCGAGAGCGTGCGTCCCGAGCGGTCGGTAATCGTGCCGGAGATCATCACCGGCAGGCGTCCACCGCGTTCGGCGAACACCTCATCGAGCGCATACAAGGCGGCCTTGGCGTTCAGCGTGTCGAAGATGGTTTCGACCATCAGGATGTCCGCACCGCCGTCGATCAGGCCACGCGTCGCCTCGCGATAGGCCGCGGCCAGCTCGTCGAAGCTCGTGTTGCGGTAGCCCGGGTCGTTCACGTCGGGACTGATCGAGGCCGTACGGCTGGTCGGGCCGAGCACGCCGATGGCGAAGCGCGGCCGGTCCGGCGTTTTCGCTTCCATCGCCGCGCAGGCGGCTGCGGCGAGCCGCGCGCCCTCGCAGTTCAGTTCGTAGACGAGATGTTCGAGGCCGTAGTCGGCCTGACTGATCGCGGTCGAGTTGAAGGTGTTGGTCTCGACGAGATCCGCGCCGGCCTCGAGGTAGGCCGTGTGCACGGCTTCGATCAGGTCGGGCCGGGTCAGGCTCAGCAGGTCGTTGTTGCCCTTCAGATCGCGGCCGCAGCCGCAGCCCGCCGCATGGCCCTGGCCGGTGTGTGCCGCCGCGTGTTCGCCATCAAACCCATCGGCAAAGCGCGTGCCGCGGAAATCGGCCTCGCCGAGCCGGTAGGTCTGCAGCATCGTGCCCATCGCGCCGTCGATGATCAGGATGCGGCGCGCGAGCGCCTCGGTCAGCAGGGCGACGCGCTCGGGTCGGAGAAAGGGAAGTCGATGGCTCATGGCAGGGTGTTCTCGTGTATCGGGCTGCGTGTGCACGACACACGGGCGGCGACACGGGGCAGGGATCGGGAAACGGAGCGGATCACGTGGGCGAGGCAGGCACCGCGGGGCGTCAGGCGGGCGGCTTGCGCGCGAGCAGCGACAAGACCTCGAAATGCGGCGGGCGGCGCTCGCGGGTCAGGCGCTCGCAGACGAGCACGTCGAGCCCGGCGCGCTCGGCGAAGCCGCGCAGTTCGTCCGGCCTGAAGCCGAGATTGCGATGGTCGAACGGCTCGACGACCGTGCGGTGTGCGTGCCGGCCGAGGGTCACGGCGAGCAACCGGCCGCCGGGCTCGAGCAGGCGCGCGGCCTCGGCCACGACCTTCGCCGGCTGCTCGCTGTAGGTCAGCGCATGCATCAGCAGTACGAGATCGAAACGCCGCGCGCCGAGGTCGAGCGCGTGCATGTCGCCGAGGCGCACCTCGACGTTGCGGAACGGCTTCAGGCGGTCGCGCGCCGCGTTCACGACACGCTCGCTCGCATCCACGCACACGATCGAACGCGCGCGCGGTGCGAGCAGCTCGGCGAGCACGCCGTCGCCCGAGGCGATGTCGAGCACGTCACCGGTCTCGATGAGTTGCATCAGGCCGCGCGCCAGTGCTTCCCAGGTGCGGCCCGGCGAGTAATGGCGCTCCATGTCGCCGGCGACGGTGTCGGCCCAGCCTTCCTCGCGGGCGCGCTGTGCGAGCACCGTGGGCAGGCGTTTCGCGTCCTCGCGCAGCAGCGCATCGTCCACGCTGGCTTCGAGCGCGCGCAGCAGGGCTTCCTCCTTGTCGCCAAGCTCTGCATTGAAACGGTAGTAGGCCGAAACGCCCGCGCGCCGGTCGCGGACCAGCTCCGCTTCCTTGAGCTTGGCGAGATGCGTGGACACTCGCGGCTGGGCCAGACGCAGCACGGCCGACAGCTCGGCCACGGTCAATTCCTCACGCTGCAGGAGGGCGAGCAGACGCACGCGCGTCGGGTCCGAGAGCAGCCGCAGCAGCGCGGACGTCGCGTTCAGATCCAAGATTTATCCTTTCATCTTGATCGAAAGATGCATGGCAGCGTAACGATGCGGCAGTGCAGCGTCAATCGAGCCGCCTGCGCGAGCCAAGATTGCTGCAGGCCTGGCCCTTTCAGGGCCGGCTGCGACATGCGGGGTGCGTGTCGTGAATCGAAGGCACGGGTCCTGGATCGGCGGGGCCTCGCCGGGTGCCGACACACATCGGCGCGTGGGCGTGCCTCGGCTTACGCGGCGCGCCTGCGCCGCGTGCGGTCACTCCGGTCGCCAGCGCGGGCGGCCAGTGGCTACAATCCGCACCGGTCCGGCCCCGTAGCTCAGTTGGATAGAGCGTCCCCCTCCTAAGGGGAAGGTCGCACGTTCGAATCGTGTCGGGGCCGCCACCTTTCCGTGAATCGGAAGACCATCCATCACCCGTTCGCGGCATCCAGCATGACCGCGTGAGTAGCGCGTGGCGCGGGCCGGTGGCACAGTCGTGCCCGGTCGATACGGGAGCCAGTCATGGACAAGCGCGGTCTGTCGATCCCACTCGTGGGCGGTCTGCTGTCGCTGGCGACGCCACTCTGGGCCGCCTGTCCGGCGCCTTTCGAAGGCACCACTGGCGATGGTACGTTCTACGCCGCCGACGGCACGGGTGCCTGTTCGTATCCGGCCACCACGGATACGCTGATCGCCGCCCTGAACGGCGGCCGCTGGGACGGTTCCGCGCATTGTGGCGAATGCCTTGAAGTCACCGGCGCTGCCGGTACGGCCATCGTGCGTGTGGTGGACCAGTGCCCCGATTGCGTGAATGCCGGCGATCTCGACCTGCATCCGAGCGCGTTCGAGCAGATCGTCGGGCCGCAGATCATCGGGCGCGCGCCGATCGTCTGGCAGCGCGTGGAATGCCCGGTCACCACGGCGCTGTCGCTGCGCGTCAAGGAGGGCTCGAATCCGTGGTGGATCGGCCTCATTCCCGATCGCCACCGGCACGGCGTACAGGGCATCTCGGTCCTCGTCGGTGGCCAGTTCCAGCCGATGGTGCGCGAGAACTACAACGCGTTCACCTTCAGCTACTCGGTGGGTGCCGGTCTCCCGCTGCCACTGACGCTGCGCTTGACCTCCACCGCGGGCGAAGCCTTCAACGAAGTCCTGACCGACCTCAACGCCAATACCGAGCGGATCGGTACGCACCAGTTCACCGCCTGCAGCGACGGTCTGTTCTTCGATTATTTCGAACCGCGCTGAACCGGTTCTTCGGGCCCGGTGGGAGCGGCTGCATGGGCCGCTTTGCTACCATTACGTTTTCATCGTATCCGGCCCGCGGCGCCCGTCGCGGCCGTCCTCACCCGGGAGTTTTCATGTCCGCGCAGATCCTCAAGGCGCTCGGCCTCGCCGAGACCAATTCCGGCACCTACCTCGGCGATGGTGAATGGTCGACCACGGCCAATGCCGGCCTGATTGAGTCGGTCAATCCGAGCACGAACGAGGTCATCGCGCGCGTGCAGGCGAGCAGTGCCGCCGACTACGCCACGCTCATCGCGCGCTCCGAGGCTGCCTTCAAGGTCTGGCGCACCACGCCGGCGCCGAAGCGCGGCGAGGCGATCCGCCTGTGCGGCGAGGCGCTGCGCCAGCACAAGGACGCGCTCGGCTCGCTGGTTGCGCTCGAGATGGGCAAGATCAAGGCCGAGGGCGACGGCGAGGTGCAGGAGATGATCGACATCGCCGACTTCGCCGTGGGCCAGAGCCGCATGCTGTATGGCCTGAGCATGCATTCCGAGCGTTTCGGTCACCGCATGTACGAGCAATGGCATCCGCTCGGTCTGGTCGGGATCATCAGTGCGTTCAATTTCCCGGTCGCCGTGTGGGCGTGGAACTCGTTCCTCGCCGCGGTGTGTGGCGACATCTCGATCTGGAAGCCGTCGCCGAAGACGCCGCTCTCGGCGGTCGCGGCAATGAAGATCTGCAATGAAGCACTCGAGGCCGGCGGTTTCCCGGACCTGTTCTTCCTGTTCAACGACGCGGGCGCCGAGCTCGCCCAGCAGTTCGTCGATGATCACCGCATCCCGTTGATCAGCTTCACGGGCTCGACCCAGGTCGGCCGTCTGGTCGGCGAGCGCGTCGCCAGGCGCATGGGCCGCTCGCTGCTCGAACTCGGCGGCAACAACGCGATCATCCTCGATGCGAGCGCGGACCTGAAGCTCGCGATTCCGGCGATCGTGTTCGGCGCGGTCGGCACGGCGGGGCAGCGCTGCACGACCACGCGCCGCCTGTTCGTACACGAATCGATCCAGGCCGACGTGCTCGCCAAGCTCGTCGCGGCCTACAAGCAGGTCGAGACCAAGATCGGTGATCCGACCCTGCCGACCACGTTGATGGGCCCACTGAACAGCAAGGCCGCCGTGCAGCAGTACCTCGACGCGATCGCCCAGGCCAAGGCGGCCGGTGGCAAGGTCGAGACCGGCGGCGCGGCGCTCGCGGATCGTCCGGGCAACTTCGTGTTGCCGACGATCGTCACGGGGCTCGCGAACTCCAGTGCCGTGGTGCAGAAGGAGACCTTCGCGCCGATCCTCTACGTGATGCCGTTCCGCACGCTCGACGAGGCCATCGCGATGCAGAACGCCGTGCCGCAAGGCCTGTCATCGGCGATCTTCACGCAGAACCTCAAGGCTGCCGAGGCCTTCCTGTCGGCCGCCGGTTCGGATTGCGGCATCGCCAACGTGAACATCGGCACGTCCGGTGCGGAAATCGGTGGCGCATTCGGTGGTGAGAAGGAAACCGGCGGCGGCCGCGAATCCGGCTCGGATGCCTGGAAGACCTACATGCGCCGCCAGACCAACACCATCAACTACTCGGATGCGCTGCCGCTCGCGCAGGGCATCAAGTTCGAGTTCTGAGAATGCGCGCGGGCGGCGGACCGGTGGTCCGCTCCGCGCACGGAGCTCCGGTGGGTGTTTCGCCGGAGCAATCCAACCGCCCGAGCCCGGCATGTTCTCTATCGCCCGCCCGCTGCTGTTCTGTCTCGATGCCGAACGTGCCCATGACCTCGGCCTGAAGGCGCTCGACCTGGCTCACGGCGCCGGCTTGGGCACGCTGCTCGCCGCACGGCCCGCACCGCTGCCGACGCGTGCGTTCGGCATCGACTTCCCGAACCCGGTCGGTCTCGCCGCGGGCCTCGACAAGAATGCCGCGCACGTCGATGCGCTCGCCGCGCTCGGTTTCGGTTTCGTCGAAGTCGGTACGACCACGCCGCGACCGCAGCCCGGCAATCCCAGGCCGCGCCTGTTCCGTCTGCCGGAGCACGAGGCGATCATCAACCGCTTCGGCTTCAACAACGCCGGCGTCGATGCCTTGATGCACAACATCGCCAAGGCGCGCTTCTCCGGCGTGCTCGGCATCAACATCGGCAAGAACAAGGACACGCCGAACGAGCGCGCGGCCGATGATTACCTGTTCTGCCTCGAACGCGTATTTGCGCGGGCGAGCTATGTCGCCGTGAACATCTCTTCGCCGAACACGCAGGGCCTGCGCGCCCTGCAGGAAGAGGAATCGCTGCGCCGTTTCGTCGGCACCCTGCGCGAGGCCCAGGAACGCCTCGCCGGCCAGCACGGCCGGCGCACACCGATGCTGCTGAAGATCGCGCCGGATCTCACCGAAGCGGAGATGGACGCGATCGCCGAGGTGCTGCTCGCCGCGCGCATCGATGGTCTGATCTGCACGAACACGACCGTCGCCCGCGATCTGATCGCCGGCCATCGCCATGCCGGCGAGACCGGTGGGCTTTCCGGGCGACCGGTGTTCGCGAAGTCCACCGCCGTGCTGCGCGGCATGGCCGAACGGCTCGGCGGCAAGGTGCCGCTCGTCGGCGTCGGCGGCATCCTCTCCGGTGCGGATGCGGCCGCGAAGGTCGCGGCCGGTGCGTCGCTCGTGCAGTGCTACTCGGGTCTCGTGTATCGCGGTCCTGCGTTGATCGGCGACTGTGTGGAAGCCTTGCATCGCGAACGGGCGAGGGCGGCATGAGCGGCGCGCCACACTCCGTGCACCACCGCCTCTGCACCGCCGCCGCGCGGCAACGCGGTGGCACCCGGTGGGGCCACGCGTGAACGGTCACGGGCTGCCCGCCGCGATCCTGCGCGGCAACGGCTACACCGTCGTCGAGGACGCGTCGCTCGAAGGCCGCAACACGTTCCGCGTACCGGCCCGGGCCGCGCTGCTGATCGACGTACAGCGGCCCGAGGCACTCGGCGAGGTGCTCGCCTTTCCGTACCTCGGCGACAGGCCGCTGCTGGTGCTCGGCGAGGGCAGCAACCTGCTGTTCACGCGCGACTGGCCTGGCGTGGTACTCGGCATCTCGGCGCGGGGCATGCGCATTCTCGATGACGATGGTGAAGCGGCGACGGTACGCGTCGAGGCCGGCGAAAGCTGGAATGACTTCGTGCGCTGGTCGCTCGCTCGGGGCTTCGTCGGTCTCGAGAACCTGGTGCTGATCCCGGGCACGGTCGGTGCCGCACCGATCCAGAACATCGGTGCCTACGGGCGCGAGGTGCGCGAGTTCATCGTCGCGGTCGAGGCATTCGATCGCCAGACCAGGCAGCTCGTGCGGCTCGGCAATGCCGATTGCGCCTTCGGCTATCGCGATTCGCTGTTCAAGCGGGCGCTCGACCGTTACCTCGTCACCGCCGTCGAGTTCCGTCTGCCGCACCGCGGCGAACTACTGACCGCTTACGCCGGTATCGCCGAGGAGCTCGTCTCGATGGGCGTCGCGCCGAGCGCCCTGGCCGTGGCCGAGGCGGTTGCACGGCTACGCACGCGCAAGCTGCCGAACCCCGCACTCATCGGCAATGCCGGCAGCTTCTTCAAGAACCCGGTGCTCGACCGTGCCCAGGCAGAAGCCCTGAAGGCCTTGCATCCGGGGCTGCCGGTGTATCCCGCGGGAGAAGGCCACGCCAAGCTTTCCGCGGCCTGGCTCATCGAGGCGCAGGGCTTCAAGGGCCTGCGCGAGGGCGATGCGGGTGTTTCCGAGCAACACGCGCTGGTCCTGGTCAACCACGGCCGCGCCCGCGGTGCCGAGATCCTTGCGCTCGCCGAGCGCATCCGCGACGCGACGCGCATGCGCTTCGGCATTGAGCTGGAACCGGAACCGCGCGTGCTTTGATGGCGCTCGAGTGGCGGCCGGCAGTGGACCGTGCCGGATACATCGCGTCTTGCTGACTGTGGCGGCCTGACGTCGGACCCGCTGGGAACCGCCGAGAGTCCGTCAAACCTCGACGCACTGGAAATACAGTACGTCCATGCTGTTCAGCGCCGTCTCCTGACCGAGGCTGATCGTGCCGCTGCGGCGCAGGTGGATTTCGTCGCGGTGCAGACGTAGCTCGTCGGCATCGCCGAGCTTGACCCAGGTGCCGTTGGTGGAACGATCGCCGAGCACGAAATGGCCACGTTTGTATTCGATGGTCGCATGCGTGCGGCTGACCCATTCGGTCTCGATCACGACGTCGTTGCCGGCCTCGCGGCCGAGCGTAAAGGGCGGGGCGAGCTCGTCGATCTCGAAGGCCTGACTGCGGTAGCGCAGCAGCAGGCGGGCCCGCTCGGGCGGTGCATCGACGCGCACCACGCGCTGCACGGTCGTGACGTTGGAAATGTCTTCCTGCCACATTACGTCGACTATCTCGATCGGCAGCAGCTTGCCCGCGACACGGGCCGTGCCCAGCGAGCGCGTGCGCAGCAGGCCGGCACTGGTGACGTCACGCACGGTGCTCGCAGTCGCGACGATCTGCTCGCGCTTGGCGAGTGCGGCCATGCGCGCGGCAGTGTTCACCGCATCGCCGTAGATGTCGGTTTCCTCGACCAGCGTCTCGCCGTGATGCAGGCCGATGCGGATGCCGAGGTTGTCGCGTGCGAAGGTCAGATCCCCGCTGATGCACTTCTGCATGTCGGTCGCCGCGAGCAGGCCGTTGATCGGCGCCGGAAAGGTGCAGAGGATCTCGTCGCCGATCGTCTTGATGACGCGCCCGGCGTGGCGCTGGGCGACCTCGGCGAGCGCGTCGAGCACCCCGGCCACGATCCGGCGTGCTGCTTCGTCGCCGCGCGTCTCGAACAGCTTGGTACTGCCGGAGACATCCGCGAACAGGATGGTCAGGGGCTGGCGTGACGTCATCGCCTCGATCATAGGCGATTCGCGGGGGGCGCTGCACGCGGGGCATGCCTGGGCGCCGCGCTCCACGGCCCGGGACCGCTTGACCCACAGGCGCCGGCCAGCGGTTCGATGGCCTCGGTCCTGGCTTCGTGTGGCGACCGGCGCCGCCGGACACTGGCACGGGCAGGCCTCGGTCACGCCATTCCACAGGTGGGTGTAGCCAATGTCATGGAGGCGATGTGGCGATAAACTGCCTCGGCACCAGCCATGTTCGCGGCCGGTTTTGTCCGGCGCGATTCGACCATCCGTCATATCTCATCAAGGAGGGGAAGATGAGACCGTTGCTGCTCCTGCCGCTTTACCTGGCGGCCGTGTTTCCGACCGATGCATCCGCGACCGCCCCGAATGGCTCGCGAAGTCCGGCAGTTCACGTCGGTGGCTCCCTGCCGCGATCGAACCCGGATACGGTACAGCAGCCATCCACCGTCGTGCTGGATGAAGGTTTCGACAACATCGGCAGCTTGGCCGGGGCAGGCTGGATCACGACCAACCTGAGTTCGCCGGTGGGTAATAACGGCTGGTTCCAGGGCAGCGACACCGTATTCCCGGCCTATGATGGCGCCACCACGTCTTATATTGGGGTCAATTACAACAACACGGCGGGAACCGGAACGATCAGCAGCTGGCTGATCACCCCACCACTCGACTTCGGCCGGGCGGCGGACTTCTCCTTCTTCACGCGCAAGGCGAGCCCGGACACCTACGCGGACCGGCTGCAGATCCGTCTCTGCACCCAGGCCGTTTGCGACAGCAGTTCCGATGGTGCCGCGCTGGCGAGCTACTCGACCGTGCTGCTCGACATCAATCCCACGCTTGCCCTTGGTGTCTATCCGACCAGCTGGACCCAGTATCACCTCGGCAATGCCCAAGGCCTCCCGCATTCCGGGCATGGACGGATCGCTTTCCGCTATTACGTAACCAACGCCGGACCGACCGGCTCCCATTCGGATTACATCGGCATTGACCGGGTGACGTTCGATGTCGGAGCACCGGAATACCGCGTCAGCGGTACTGTGAGCGGATTGTTGAGTACCGGACTGGTGCTGCGCCTCAATGGCACGACCGACCTGCCCCTATCGATAGATGGCGGTTTCGAAT
>Ga0116193_1001449_pt1 | contig 19596 bp, 17 predicted proteins | sample AD_UKC115_MetaG_FD_89892 | JGI IMG/M metagenome (GOLD analysis project Ga0116193, IMG submission 89892) | Active sludge microbial communities of municipal wastewater-treating anaerobic digesters from Hong Kong - AD_UKC115_MetaG | ecosystem: Engineered > Bioreactor > Anaerobic > Digestate... | reverse complement strand
CGAGCCTCAAACGGGCGTTCGAATGCCAAAGATGCCCGTGAGCGGGCCCGGCTTACAAGCCTGACGGTCTCAGCCGAAGGCGAAGCACTGCAGGCCGAGGTTGCTCCAGCTCCAGGCATCGTGGATCAGGCGTCCCGGACTGTCCGCACCGGCGGCACCCCAGGCCACGAACAGCGGCAGGAGATGCTCCGGCGACGGATGCGCGAGGCGCGGGTAGGGCGCACGCGCCAGCCAGTCGGCGGCGATGTGGCTTTCGCCGCGGTCGATGCGCCCGCCGAGCCACTCGCGGAACGCCTGCGCCCAGGCCGACGGCGGCGTGCCGTCGGCACCGAGCAGGCCGAGGTTGTGCACGAAGCCGCCCGAGCCGATGACCAGGACACCCTCTGCGCGCAAGGTGGCGAGGGCGGCACCGTAGCCGAGATGCCAGGCCGCATCGGCATGCGCCACGACCGACAGCGCCACCACCGGCAGCTCGGCGTCGGGATACATCCGCCGCAGCGGCACCCAGACGCCGTGATCGAAACCCGCTGCCGCATCGGCCTGTGCCTCGATGCCGGCCTCGCGCAGCCGCTCGACGAGAGTCCGCGCGAGTGGCGGCTCGCCGCGTGCCGGGTAGTCGATCCGGTACAGCTCGGGCGGGAAGCCGCCGAAATCGTAGAGCGTGCGTGGCGCGACGCCGGCCGTGACGCGCACCCGGGTGGCCGTATAGTGCGCCGAGATCACCACGATGGCGCGCGGTGTCGGCAGACTCCGGCCCAGCCCGTCGAGGAACCGCGCCGTGGGCGATGCGTCGAGGGCGAGCAGCGGCGCGCCATGGGAGAGGAACAGCGTGGGCAGCGAGGCGTGTGGCATGGTTGATCCGTGAGTCGTCGCGGCAGCCTAGGCGATGCCCGAAGCACGATCGAGACCGTGGCGGGAAGTAGACCTTTCTCCACGCGGAAAGAATTGACCTGCGTCGTGCCCCTGCAGGGGTGATCTGGCAGAATCCGCGCCCGGTCCGACCGCCGCCGCGTCCGCCTCTCCACGCGCTCCGGCACACTCCTCACCGCATTCGCTCCAACCCACAGGAAGTCCCGCCCATGGCACACCACGACATCCGCTCCGCGAAGCGCCCCGATCCCGACCAGCCGATGGTTGACATCGCCGATTACGTTGCCGATTACCGGATCGACTCGAAGGAAGCCTACGAGACGGCCCGCTACATGCTGCTCGACTCGCTCGGCTGCGCGATGCTGGCGATGAAGTTTCCGGAGTGCGTCAAGCACCTCGGTCCGCTGGTGCCGGGCGCGACGCTCGCCGGCGGTACCAAGGTGCCGGGCACGAGCCATCAACTCGATCCGGTCCAGGCGGCCTACAACATCGGCGTGCAGGTGCGCTGGCTCGATTTCAACGACACCTGGCTCGCCGCCGAATGGGGTCACCCGTCCGACAACCTCGGTGCGATCCTCGGCGTGGCCGACTGGCTGTCGCGCAAGAACCTCCGCGAGGGCAAGGCGCCGCTGACCATCAAGGACGTGCTCACGGCCGCGATCAAGGCCCACGAGATCCAGGGCTGCTACGCGCTCAAGAACAGCTTCAACCGCGTCGGCATGGATCACGTCATCCTGGTCCGCCTCGCTTCCACGGCGGTCACCACGCAAATGCTCGGCGGCGGCAAGGAAGAGATCATCAACGCCGTCAGCCACAGCTGGATCGACAACGGCGTGCTGCGCACCTATCGCCATGCGCCGAACACCGGGCCGCGCAAGAGTTGGGCCGCCGGTGATGCCTGCCGCCGCGCCGTGACGCATGCGCTCAACGCGATGAAGGGCTGCATCGGCTATCCGTCGGCGTTGACTGCGAAAACCTGGGGTTTCTACGACGTCGCGTTCAAGGGCAAGCCGTTCGAGTTCGAGCGTCCGTTCGGCAGCTATGTCATGGAAAATGTGCTGTTCAAGATCAGCTTCCCGGCGGAGTTCCACGCGCAGACCGCGGTCGAGTGCGCGATGAAGCTGCACTCGCAGGTCGCCGGCAGGCTCGACCAGATCGATAAGATCGTCATCGAGACCCAGGAAGCCGGCGTGCGCATCATCGACAAGACCGGCCCGCTCGCGAACTATGCCGACCGCGACCACTGCATCCAGTACATGGTCGCCGTGCCGCTGATCTTCGGCCGCCTGACCGCCGATGACTACAACGACGAGGTCGCCGCCGATCCGCGCATCGATGCGCTGCGCGAGCGCATGGAGGTCCGCGAGAACCCGCAGTTCACCCGGGATTACTTCGATCCGGACAGGCGCTACATCGGCAACTCGGTGCAGGTGTTCTTCAAGGACGGCACCTCAACCGAGAAGGTCTCGATCGATTACCCGATCGGCCACCGCAAGCGCCGCGCCGAGGGTATCCCGGTGCTCGTGAAGAAGTTCGAGGCGGCCATCGCGGGCCATCTGCCGGCCGGGCGCGTCAAGCGCATCCTCACCATGTGCGGCGATGCGACGCGGTTCGAGACCACGCCGGTGAACGAGTTCATGGATCTGTTCGCGCTCTGACGCGCGAAAACGTTAAATGCGTCTGAGCCGGGGATGAATACCACCCCTGTTCAGGTAGAGGCAAACGATTGATCTGGCTAGAATGCGGGCGCCCGTTTGGCGGGTGTAACCTGTTAACGCTGCGCATGCGGCACGATCCTCGCTAGGGGATTCGCGCGTGCTGTGTCCTGTACGGGGTGGAGCGGGCGCTCGCTGATAACACCAAAATGAGGAGACTCCGATGAAACGTAACAGCTTGTTCGCGCTGATCGCGCTGGCCCTCGGCGGCGTGGGTGCCGCCCAGGCCGCCGATTTCAGCAACTGGTACATCGCGCCGCGCGTCGGCGCCGTGATTCCGGACGGCGACCGCGACACCAGCAGCTCGCTGCTGATGGGCCTGGGCATCGGCTGGTGGGTCAATCCGAACCTGTCGGTCGATATCGAGTACACCCTGAACAACGCCGACTACAAGCACAAGTCCGCGCGCTGGGGCCACGAGTGGGAGAGCGTCGGTCTCGGCGCGACCGGCCGCTGGTACTTCGGCGAGGCCGGTGCGGGCTGGCGCCCGTACATCGTCGGCGGTTTTGGCGCGCTGCGTCATCAGGCCTATTCCGGCTTCATCAAGCAGGGCGGCTGGGATCCGATGGTCACCGTCGGTGGCGGCCTGCAGTACAGCCTGTCCGACCGTGCCGCGTTCCGTGGCGAGCTCGCCGCACGCTATGACCGCGACAACAACTCGATCCCGCACCATACCGGTTTCGTGGATGCGCTCGTCAGCGTCGGTCTGACCTACAGTTTCGGTGCCGCCGAGGCCGCTCCGCCGCCGAAGAAGGAGGAGAAGGTCACTCCGCCGCCGCAGCCCTCCTGCCGCGACCTGGACGACGACAAGGACGGCGTGAACAACTGCGACGACCGCTGCCCGAACACGCCGGCCGGCACTATCGTCGGACCGGACGGCTGCCCGCAGAAAGTCGTCATCGACCTGCGTGGCGTGAACTTCAAGTTCGATCGTCCGTCGATCGGCGAGAAGAACATCGAGCCCTCGCTGCGCGAGCCGACCGCCGAGTCGCTGGCGATCCTCGATCAGGCCGTGGATACGCTCAAGCGCTATCCGGACGTGCACGTCGAAGTCGCCGGTCACACCGATTCGATCGGTACGGACGAGTACAACCAGAAGCTGTCCGAGCGCCGTGCGCGCATCGTCTATGACTATCTGACCTCGCACGGCATCAGCGCCAGCCGTCTGGATGGTCCGAAGGGCTATGGCGAATCGCACCCGATCGACACCAACAATACGGCGGAAGGTCGCGCCCGCAACCGTCGCACTGAGCTGTCGGTCGAGAACCAGTAAGACGCGTCGCTTCGGCGATCGTGAAAAAGCCCGGCTCAGGCCGGGCTTTTTCTTTGTCTTTCGCTGTCAGGCGCCCATGCCAGGGCCTGGTTGGGAGGCGGTCTCAGCCCTTCCTGCTGCGCAGCGTCTCGACCAGCGCCCCCAGTACCTCCTGCGCTTCCGCACCGAACCAGACGTCGGTGAACCCGGTGGCCGATTGCTGGGCCAGCCTGGCGAACTTCGCGGCCAGGTCGGTCCGGGCGATGCGCCGTGTCTCGCCCATTGCCCCTGCCGGCAGGGCGAGATGGTTGCCGAGCCAGGCCAGCGCGCGCGGCACGACCTCGTCGATCACGGCAAGCTCGTCGACCAGGCCGATCCGCAGTGCCTCGTCAGCCTCGATCATCGCGCCGGCGACCATCAGCCGCTCGGCACGGTGTGCGCCGACCAGGCGCCGCACGGCGTACTGGATCACTTCCGGTACGACCAGCCCGACCTGCACCTCGTTGAGTCCGATGCGGTGTGGACCGGCCGCCATGACCCGGTAATCGCAGAAGATCGACAGCACCGCCCCGCCAGCCGGGCTGTGGCCGGTGATCGCGGCCACGGTCGGGATCGGCGAACGGGCCAGCGCACCGCACAGGCCGATGAAGTCGTCCCAGAATCCACCCATGGCCGGCCGGTCGAGAGCCAGCAGGGCCGGCACGTCGAGCCCTGCCGAGAACAGGCCGGCGCGGCCCGAGAGCACCAGGCCGCGCACGCCGTCGCCCGGCGCGCTCTCCACGGCTTCACGCAGGCGGCGCGTGAGTGATGGATCGAGTGCATTGACTGGCGGGCGCGCCAGGCGCAGTTCGAGGATGGCGTCGTGGCGGATCAGATCGAGCATCGGCGGGCCTCGGACAGGGAACGGATGGCGGCAGGATAGCCGCTGGCCAGCGTTCGGCGCGAATCGGTCGAATAGGGCCACCGGCGTGACTGCCAGATCGGCGGGGTATCGGTCTGCACGCAGCCCGTGCGACCCGCGATCGGATCGTGTGCGGTGGATGGGGCGACTGCCCTCCCGGACGATACGCGGGTCCCGCGCGAAGTGCGGGCGATGCCCGAGGGTGGGCACATGATCCGGTCCAGCCTCAGGTGCCTGCGCCGTCGGAAGCGAGTCAGTGACTGCGCGGACTCGCGACCACGCGGCGCGCAGGAGGCGTGTTCAGCGGCCGCCTGCCGGACGGCCGCTGTTGGCATATCGACATGGCGGCGTGGCATTGCCCGGGCACGGCGCTATCATCCGTAGAAACGGAGGTTTCCCCATGTCGCATCTGCCTCGATTCGCCTGTGTGCTGGCCCTCACCGTCGCCGGCATCGGTTCCGCCCGCGCCGCGGGCAAGCTGGTCGTCGAGAATCCGTGGGTCCGCACCGCACCGTCCGGTGCGTACATGCTTGGCGGGTTCGCGGTGTTGCGCAATGCCGGCGATGCGCCGCTGACCGTGCGCGGTGCGCATGCTGCGGGCTTCGGCAGCGTCGAGCTGCACGAGACGAAGATGGAAGGCGGCATGGCCCGGATGCGTCCGCTCGACGATATCCGGATCGCACCGGGCGAGAGCGTCACGCTCGCACCGGGCGGCAAGCACATCATGCTGATGCAGCCGGCGCACGACCCTCAGGCCGGCGAGCAGGTGCACATCGAGTTCGATGGCGCGGATGGCAGCCTCGGTGGCGCCGACTTCACGGTGCGTGCGGCCGCGCCCGAAAGCTCGGACCACGCTGCCCATCATCACTGACAGGCACCGCGGATCGCCTCGGGCAGTGCGATCGAGCGGCCCGAGGCCGGGTCGATCCAGACCATCACCACGTGACCGTCGCTATAGAGCGTCGTCGCCTCGTCGGCATCGACGATGCGGTGGCCGACCGTGAGTGAGCTGCTGCCGAGTTTCTCGCAGTACAGCTCGACCACGATCCGTCCGGGCCAGGCGATCTGCCGGCGGTAGTTGACCTGCGCGGCGGCCATCACCGGCATCAGCGCATCGCCGAACCACGTGCCCTTCACGCCGGCCAGCCATTCCAGACGCGCCTCCTCGAGGTAGGTGAGGAAGGTGGAATTGTTGACGTGGTTGAATGCGTCGAGATCGCGCCAGCGGACGCTGATCGGCACTCTGGCCAGCAGACGTGGGGCCGACGGGCTCTCCGCGGGGCCGGTCACCACTGCGGTTGCCGTGCCGGAAGGCGTCTTCCGGCGGGTTCTGCGCCGTTGCTCGTCCATCAGGCGGCCTCTTTTCCCTTGCGTGTGGTGCGGGTGCCGAGCACGCGCGCGAGGAACCGCCCGGTGTGCGAGGCCTTGTCCCGCGCGATCTGTTCCGGCGTGCCGGTCGCGATGATGCGGCCGCCGCGATTGCCACCGTCCGGGCCGAGATCGACGATCCAGTCGGCGGTCTTGATGACGTCGAGATTGTGTTCGATCACGACCACCGTATTGCCGTCGTCGGCGAGACGGTGCAGGACCTTCAGGAGCTGCTCGATGTCGTGGAAGTGCAGGCCGGTGGTCGGTTCGTCGAGGATGTACAGCGTGCGTCCGGTATCGCGGCGCGAGAGTTCCTTCGACAGCTTCACGCGCTGCGCTTCGCCGCCGGACAGCGTGGTCGCGCTCTGGCCGAGCTTGATGTAGGCGAGCCCGACATCCATCAGCGTCTCGAGCTTGCGCGCTAGCGCCGGCACCGGTTCGAACAGCCGGTGGGCATCCTCGACAGTCATGTCGAGCACGTCGGAAATCGTGTAGCCCTTGTAGGTGATCTCCAGCGTCTCGCGGTTATAGCGCTTGCCGTGGCAGACGTCGCAGGGCACGTAGACGTCCGGCAGGAAGTGCATCTCGACCTTGATCAGTCCGTCACCCTCGCAGGCCTCGCAGCGCCCGCCCTTGACGTTGAAGCTGAAGCGTCCCGGGCCGTAGCCGCGCGCACGCGCCTCGGGCACCTGGGCGAACAGCTCGCGCAGCGGCGTGAACAGGCCTGTATAGGTCGCCGGATTCGAGCGCGGCGTGCGGCCGATCGGCGATTGATCGATGTCGACGACCTTGTCGAACAGGTCGAGCCCCTCGACCTCGCGGAACGGCGCCGGCTTTTCATTCGCGCCGTTGAGTTCGGCCGCGGCGTGGCGGAACAGTGTGTCGTTGATCAGCGTGGACTTGCCCGACCCCGAAACGCCGGTGATGCATACGAACAGGCCGGCCGGAATCTCCAGATCGACGCCACTCAGGTTGTTGCCGCTCGCGCCGAGCAGACGCAGCCTGCGTTCCGGATCGGGCTGGCGCCGGGCCTTCGGAATCTCGATGCGGCGATTGCCGGAAAGGTATTGGCCGGTCAGCGAGCGCGGACTCGCGAGGACGTCCGCGAGTGCGCCCTGGGCGACGATCTCGCCGCCGTGCACGCCGGCACCGGGACCGATGTCGACGATGTGGTCGGCGAGCCGGATCGCATCCTCGTCGTGTTCGACCACGATCACGGTATTGCCGAGGTCGCGCAGGCGAGTGAGTGTCGCCAGCAAGCGTTCGTTGTCGCGCTGGTGCAGGCCGATCGACGGTTCATCGAGCACGTACATCACGCCGACCAGACCGGCGCCGATCTGGCTGGCGAGCCGGATGCGCTGTGCCTCGCCGCCGGACAGTGAATCGGCCTGGCGGTCGAGGGTCAGGTAATCGAGGCCGACGTCGACGAGGAAGCGCAGACGCTCGCGGATTTCCTTGACGATCTTGGCCGCGATCTCGCCGCGCCAGCCGGCGAGTTTCAGGTCCTGGAAGAACGCCAGCGACTGGTCGATCGGCAGTGCGGTGAGCGCCGGCAGGTTGCGGCCAGCGACGTGGACGTGCCGGGCCGAACGGTTCAGGCGCTGGCCGCTGCAGTCGGGACACGGCCGCTGGCTGATGAACTTGGCGAGTTCCTCGCGCACGACCGGCGACTCGGTCTCGCGATAGCGCCGTTCGAGGTTCGGGAGGATGCCCTCGAAACGATGCTTGCGCTGCACGTGACCGCCCGCCTCGGTCAGGTAGCGGAACGTGATCTGTTCGTCGCCGGAGCCGTACAGCACCGCCTGGCGCGTGGCCTTGGGCAGCGCTTCCCAAGCGCTGTCGACGTCGAAATCGTAATGCCGCGCCAGTGACTGGATCAGCTGGAAGTAGTAAGCGTTGCGCCGGTCCCAGCCGCGCACCGCGCCGGCGGCGAGGCTCAGTTCCGGATGCACGACCACGCGTGCCGGATCGAAGAACTGCGACACGCCGAGGCCGTCGCAGGACGGGCAGGCGCCGATCGGCGAATTGAACGAGAACAGGCGCGGTTCGAGTTCCGGCAGCGAGTAATCGCAGATCGGACAGGAATAGCGCGATGAGAAGATCGTCGCCGCGGCATCGGGCGCATCCATGTCCACGAGCAGGGCGATGCCTTCGCCGAGCCGCAATGCGGTCTCGAAGGATTCGGCGAGGCGCTGCTTGATATCCGGCTTGGGCCGGAAGCGATCGACCAGGGCCTCGATCGTGTGCTTCTGGCGCAGCGCCAGCGGGGGCACGGCATCCAGCTCGTGGATTTCGCCGTCCACGCGCGCTCGTACGAAGCCTTGGGCGCGTAGTTGCTCGAAGACCTGCACATGCTCGCCCTTGCGCTCACGTACGACCGGGCCGAGCAGCATGTAGCGGTGTTCCGGATCCAGGGCGAGCGCAGCATCGACCATCTGGCTGACGGTTTGTGCCTCGAGCGGGGTGCCGTGGTCCGGGCAGTGCGGCGTGCCGACCCGCGCGAAAAGGAGACGCAGGTAATCATAGATCTCGGTGATCGTGCCGACCGTCGAGCGCGGATTGTGCGAGGTGGATTTCTGCTCGATCGAAATCGCCGGCGACAGGCCTTCGATGTGATCGACGTCCGGCTTCTCCATCACGGAGAGGAACTGCCGCGCGTACGCCGACAGCGACTCGACATAACGGCGCTGGCCTTCGGCGTAGATCGTGTCGAAGGCCAGCGAGGACTTGCCGGAGCCCGACAGGCCGGTCAGCACGATCAGGCTGTCGCGCGGCAGGTCGAGGTCGATGTTCTTGAGGTTGTGGGTGCGGGCGCCGCGGATGCGGATAGTGTCCATGAACGGGGCCGGGTCCGGATCGAACGGGGTACTATAGCGCGCCGGTCGAGTCGCGGCGGCAGGTGCAGGTGCGCGGGAGCTCCATTCGTGGCGCGTCGCGTGAGCGCGGCAGGACGGCAGGCGGAAGCTGCTACCCATATCCCGTAAGCAGTCTCGGCAGTCCGGTGTCAGCGACCTCCGGCATTGGCCGGCCAACCGCGGTTTGACGCAGGTCCCCGCAAACGGCTACCATCCGGCCCCTTTGTTTTCGGCAGTAGTCAGAATAACTACAGAGGAATAGCCAACATGTACGCAGTCATCGTCACCGGCGGCAAGCAGTACCGCGTGATGCAGGGCGAGACCCTGCGCGTGGAGAAGCTCGACGCCGAAGTCGGCGCCAACGTCAATTTCGACCAAGTCCTGCTGGTCGGCGAGGGCGAGAAGATCACCGTCGGCGCGCCGCTCGTCGCGGGTGCCAAGGTTGCCGCGACCGTCAAGGCGCACGGCCGCGCGGACAAGATCCGCATCGTCAAGTTCCGTCGCCGCAAGCACCACCGCAAGGAGACGGGGCACCGCCAGCATTACACCGAAGTCGAGATCACGGGCATCAGCGCCTGAGCTTGGGAGCAGACAGTCATGGCACACAAGAAAGGCGTAGGTTCCAGCCGTAACGGCCGCGATTCGAACCCGAAGTATCTCGGCGTGAAGATCTATGGCGGCGAGAAGGTCAACGCCGGCAACATCATCATCCGCCAGCGCGGTACCCAGTTCCATCCGGGCACTGGCGTCGGCCTGGGGCGTGACCATACGATCTATGCCGTCGTCGACGGCGTAGTCCAGTTCACCACCAAGGGCCCGAAGAACCGCCGCACGATCAGCGTCATCCCGGCCTGATCGTCCGCGCCACGGGTTGCGACAAGGCCCCGCTTCGGCGGGGCTTTGCGTTGCAGGGCTCGGAAAACCGTTGCGGTCCTCCACGCTGCCCGGAAATCGCCGCGTTCCGGATCTCCGTCCTACCTGCCGTGGGCTAAACTTCCCGGGTCCCGCGCCCATCGCCCGCGCAGCCGACATCCCTCCATCGCAGAGTCCCCACCCGGCACTCCCATGAAATTCGTCGACGAAGCGGAAATCCGGGTCCATGCCGGCAACGGTGGCAATGGCAGCGTGAGCTTCCGGCGCGAGAAGTTCATCCCGTTCGGCGGTCCCGATGGCGGTGATGGCGGCGACGGCGGCAGCGTGTGGCTGGCCGCCGACGAGAACCTCAACACCCTGGTGGATTTCCGTCACCAGCGCGTGTACCGGGCCGGGCGCGGCGAGAATGGCATGGGCCGGCAGATGTTCGGCAAGAACGGCACCGATCTCGAGATCCGCGTGCCGGTCGGTACGGTCGTCGTCAACGTCGATACCGAGGAAGTGATCGGTGATCTGACCGCGCACGGGCAGCGCCTGAAAGTCGCTCAGGGCGGCGAGGGCGGTAAGGGCAACGTGCACTTTAAGAGTTCGGTGAACCGCGCGCCGCGTCGTGCGACGCCGGGCACGCCGGGCGAGGTGCGCGAGCTGCGCCTCGAACTCAAGCTCCTGGCCGATGTCGGTCTGCTCGGCTTCCCGAACGCCGGCAAGAGCACCTTCATCCGCGCGGTCTCGGCCGCGACGCCGCGCGTGGCGGACTATCCGTTCACCACCCTGCACCCGAATCTCGGCGTGGTGCGCATCGAGACCGACAAGAGCTTCGTGATCGCCGACATCCCAGGCCTCATCGAGGGCGCGGCGGAGGGAGCCGGGCTCGGCATCCAGTTCCTGAAGCACGTCGCACGCACGCGGCTCCTGCTGCATCTAGTCGACATGGCGCCGCTCGACGGCGAGACCAATCCGGTCGAGCAGGTGCGTGCGATCGAACAGGAGTTGAAGAAGTTCGATCCGGCCTTGCTCAAGCGTCCGCGCTGGCTGGTGCTGAACAAGGTCGACCTGCTCGCACCCGAGGAGCGCGACGCGGCGGCGAAGGCGCTGGTGAAGCGGCTACGTTGGAAGGGGCCCTGGTTCGTCGTGTCCGCGATCCAGCGTGAAGGAACCTGGCCGATCTGCCTGAAGATGCAGGAATTCTTCGACCGCGAGCGCGAGGCTGCCGCGGAGTCGCGGGCCCAGCCGGACTGAATCGGGGGCAGGGGAGATGCCATCGATCCACGCGCCGCCGCGCCACCGTGTCCGCCGTGCGCCCGTCACGCGCGGCGCAGGTAATTTTCAGGCAACAAAAAAGCCGGCTGGCGCCGGCTTTTTCGGGATTCTAAGCGGGAGCCGCTCAGGCGGCCAGCGCCTTGATGTGCGCGGTCAGGCGGCTCTTGTGGCGCGAGGCCTTGTTCTTATGGACCAGGCCACGACAGCCGTAGCGATCCAGGATCGGCTCGGCGATCTTGTAGGCGGCCTCTGCGGCGGCTTTGTCTTTCGCCTCGATCGCTTTCACGACCTTCTTGATCGCCGTGCGCAGCATGGAGCGCGCGCTGGCATTGCGCTGACGGCGCACTTCCGCCTGCTTCGCGCGCTTCTTTGCGGACTTGATGTTAGCCAAGGTGGAACTCCAATCGCCAAACCGGGAAAAAGGCGGGCGATTTTAGGCGCCGCGCGGGCTTGCGTCAATCGCGGCCCACGTGGAGGCAGGCGATGAAGGTGCCGAGCCTGCTGCGCTCGATGCTGTCGTTCAGCGGTACGACCTTCGTCTCGCGCCTGCTGGGCCTGGTGCGCGACATGGCGATCTCGTGGGTGTTCGGCGCGAATGCTGCGACCGACGCGTTCTGGGTCGCGTTCCGCATCCCGAACTTCCTGCGCCGACTGTTCGCGGAAGGCTCGTTCTCGCTGGCCTTCGTGCCGGTATTCACCGAATACAAGGAAACCCGGCCGCATGCGGAGCTGAAGGATCTGGTCGCACGCACGGCTGGCACGCTGGGCGGTGTGCTGCTCGTCGTCACAGCGCTCGGCGTGTTGGGTGCGGACGGGCTGACGCTCGCCTTCTCGCCGGGTGCGCTCGACGAGCCCGGCAAGTTCGAGCTGACCCGTGACCTGCTGCGCGTGACCTTTCCGTTCCTGCTGTTCGTGTCGCTGACCGCACTGGCCGGTGGCGTGCTGAACAGCTTCCATCGCTTTGCGCTGCCGGCATTCACGCCGGTGATCCTCAACCTGTGCACGATCGCTGGTTCGCTGTGGCTCGCGCCGCGTCTGGCCGTGCCGATCATGGCGCTCGGCTGGGCGATCCTCGCCGCCGGCATCCTGCAGCTCCTGTTCCAGATCCCGGCGCTCGCCTCGCTCGACCTGCTCGCGCTGCCGCGCTGGGGCTGGCGGCATGCGGGCGTGCAGAAGATCCTGAGGCTGATGGTGCCGACCCTGTTCGGCTCGTCGATCGCCCAGGTCAACCTGCTGCTCGATACGCTGATCGCCTCGTTCCTGATCGCCGGCTCGCAGACCTGGCTCTCGCAGTCGGACCGTCTGCTCGAATTCCCGCTCGGCATCTTCGGCGTGGCGATGGGCACGGTGATCCTGCCGAACCTCGCCCGACATCACGTCACGACCGATCGCGAAGGCTTCTCGCGCGCACTCGACTGGGGCCTGCGCACGGCGCTCCTGATCGCCGTGCCGGCGATGCTCGGGCTGGTGCTGCTCGCCAGGCCGATGCTTGCGACGCTGTTCCAGCACGGCCTATTCACGCCGCATGACGTGGCGATGGCAGGCCTGAGCCTGTCGGCGCTGAGCACGGGCCTGCCGGCCTTCGCCCTGGTCAAGGTCGTCGCGCCCGCGTTCTACGCGCGCCAGGACACGCGCACGCCGGTGCGTGCCGGCGTGGTGGCGATGATCGTAAACATGGTGCTGAACCTGCTGTTCGTCGGCCTGCTGTTCGTGCTGTGGCGACGGCCGGCGGATACCGGTCTCGGCTTGCTCGACGCAATCGCCCGGGTGCCCGGCCTGCACATGGGCCTCGGCCTAGCGAGCAGCCTCGCCAGCTATGTGAACCTCGCGCTGCTGTGGCGTGCGCTGCGCCGCGAGGGTATCTACCGGCCACAGCTGGGCTGGACGCGCCACGTCGCGCGCCTTGCGCTGGCCTGCATGGCACTGACCGGCGTGCTGCTCGCCGGGCTTGCGCTCTGGCCGGACTGGACCGTGCTGCCGTCGTTCGATCGCGTGATCCGCCTCGCCATCCTGATCCTGGCCGCAGGCTCGGCCTACGTCGCGGTCCTGTTCGCCCTGGGCTTCCGGTTGCGCGAGCTGCGCGGAACCTGAGGCCGCCGTCCGCCCATGGCATCGGTCGTGACGATGCAGCGGCACGGTGGATATTCCCAGCAGGCGATCGAGCATGCGTGGGCACATGGCCTTTCGGCATGCGGGATGGAAAGACCTGCGCGGCCCGACATCGACCGCTATACTCCGACGGATGCACAGTTTGTTCAGGGACATCGACGGGCCCTGTCTCGCTCCGCAGGGCAGCGTGGTCTGCGTCGGCGCGTTCGATGGCGTCCATCGCGGTCACCAGACCGTGCTCGCCCGGGTGCGCGAGTGCGCGGCCACCACCGCATGCCGTGCGGTCGCCGTCAGTTTCGAGCCACTGCCGCGGGAATTCTTCGCCGGCAGCGCGCGGCCGGCGCGTCTGGCCACCGCGCGCGAGAAGATCCTTGGCTTTGCCGGTTGCGGCATGCAGGCGACTCTGCTGCTGCGCTTCAATGCGGCCCTCGCCGCGTTGACCGCGGAGCAGTTCGTCGAGCGCGTGCTCGTCGCGCGCCTCGCCGCGCGGGAGGTCTGGGTCGGTAAGTGCTTTCGTTTCGGACGCGGCCGCACGGGCGATTTCGACCTACTGCGACGGCTCGGCGAACGCCACGGCTTTCATGCCGAGGCCGTGCCGCCGTTCGAACTCGACGGGGAGCGCGTGTCGAGCTCACGTATCCGCGTGCTGCTCGGCAATGGTGATTTCGCAGCGGCCGGTTCCCTGCTGGGGCGTGCGTTCACGATGGGCGGTCACGTCGTGCGCGGCCAGCAACTCGGCCGCAGGCTCGGCTATCCGACTGCGAACCTGCGCCTCGGCCGGCGCGCGCCGCCGCTCATGGGCATCTTCGCCGTGCGCGTGCACGGCGTCGGCGCGCAGCCGCATCCGGGTGTCGCGAGTCTCGGCGTGCGGCCGACCGTCGACGGCAAGGAGCCGCTGCTCGAGGCACACCTGTTCGATTTCGACGGTGATCTCTACGGTCGCCGCATCGACGTGGAATTTGTCGCGAAGTTGCGCGACGAGGAAAAGTTTGCCGATCTCGATGCCCTGGTCCGTCAGATGGACCTCGACGCCGCCCTCGCGCGGCGCATTCTTGGCGCAACCGCCACAGCGGACGCCGGAGCCTGAACCGTGAATCCCGACTACAAGAACACGATCAACCTGCCGCGCACCGATTTCGCGATGAAGGCCGATCTCGCCCGCCGCGAGCCGGCCATGCTCGCCGACTGGGAAGCGCAGTGCCGCTATCACGTGATCCAGGAAAAGACCGCCGGACGTGACCGCGTCTTCGTGCTGCACGATGGTCCGCCGTATGCGAACGGCGCGATCCATCTCGGCCATGCGCTGAATAAGATTCTCAAGGACATCGTCGTCAAGTCGAAGCTCCTGGCCGGATACCGGTCTCCGTACGTGCCGGGCTGGGACTGCCATGGCCTGCCGATCGAGATCGCGGTCGAGAAGCAGGTCGGCAAGGTCGGTCAGAAGGTCGACGCGGCGACCTTCCGCCAGAAGTGCCGCGACTACGCGACGAAACAGATCGACCTGCAGCGCATCGACTTCAAGCGCCTCGGCGTGCTCGGCGACTGGGAAAATCCGTATCGCACGATGGACGCGCACTTCGAGGCCGACATGCTGCGCGCGCTCGCGCGCATCTACGCGAACGGCCACATCACGCGCGGCTTCAAGCCGGTGCACTGGTGTTTCGACTGCGGCTCGGCGCTCGCCGAGGCCGAGATCGAATATCAGGACAAGACCTCGCCGGCGATCGACGTGGTCTACGATGCGCGTGATCCGGTTGCGCTCGCGGCAAGGTTCGGTGTCGATATCGAGGCGGGTGCGGCGGTCGCCGTGCCGATCTGGACGACCACGCCGTGGACGCTGCCGGCGAGCCTCGCCGTGTCGCTCGGTCCGGACCTCGACTACGTGCTCGTCGAAGGTCCGAGCCGCAATGGCCGGCGCGTGCTGCTCGTGCTCGCCGAATCGCTCGCGTCGCGAGCGCTGGCGCGTTACGGCATCGAGTCGCCGGTCGTGCTCGGCCGCGCCAAGGGCAGGGCGCTCGATGGCGTGCTGCTCGGCCACCCGTTCTATCCCGAGCGCGAGATTCCCGTGCTGGTCGGCGAACACGTCTCAGCCGAGGATGGCACCGGCGCCGTGCATACCGCGCCGGGCCATGGCGCGGAAGACTTTGCGATCTGCCAGCAGTACGGCCTGATCGAGAGCTACCCGCCCGCGGTGCTCAATCCAGTCGGTGGCAATGGCGTGTATCTGCCGGGCACGTCGCTGGTCGAAGGTCAGTACATCTGGAAGGCCAACGATTTCATTATCGGCCTGCTGCGCGACAACGGCCATCTGCTTGCGCTGGCGAGCCTGCAGCACAGTTATCCGCACTGCTGGCGCCACAAGACGCCGGTCGCGTTCCGCGCCACGCCGCAGTGGTTCATCAGCATGGAGAAGCAGGCCCTGCGCGAGACGGCGCTCGCGGCGATCCGCGACGTGCGCTGGATTCCGGCCTGGGGCGAGGAGCGCATCACCAGCATGATCGCCGGACGACCGGACTGGTGCATCTCGCGCCAGCGCACCTGGGGCGTGCCGATCGCGCTGTTCGTCGATCGCGAGACGCAGTCGCCGCATCCGCGCAGCCTCGAACTGTTCGAGCGCATCGCGGAGCACGTCGAGCGTGGCAGCATCGATGCCTGGTATGCACTTGACGCGCGCGAGCTGCTCGGCGACGAGGCCGCACGCTACGAGAAGGTCACCGACGTGCTCGACGTCTGGTTCGATTCCGGCGTGACGCATTTCTGCGTCGTCGCGGCGCGGCCCGAACTGCGCGGCGAAGGCGCGAGCGAGTACAAGGTCATGTATCTCGAGGGTTCGGACCAGCACCGCGGCTGGTTCCATTCCTCGCTGCTGACCGCTTCGGCAATGTACGGCCGGGCGCCGTACGACGAGGTGCTCACGCACGGCTTCACCGTGGACGAGCACGGCCGCAAGATGTCGAAGTCGCTCGGCAACGGCATCGAGCCGCAGGACGTGATGAAGGAATACGGCGCGGACATCCTGCGCCTGTGGGTCGCCTCGACCGACTATCGCAACGAGATGTCGATGTCGAAGGAGATCCTGAAGCGCGTTGCGGATGCCTACCGGCGCATCCGCAACACCTGCCGCTTCCTGCTCGGCAATCTTGATGGGTTCGATCCGGCGAGACATCTCGTGCCGGTCGAGGCCTGCATCGCACTCGACCAGTGGGCGGTGCAGCAGGCACTCGACGCGCAGGAGGCGATCATCGCCGCCTACGGCCGTTACGACTTCCCGGAGATCGTGCAGCGCGTGCAGAACTTCTGCACGAACGAACTCGGTGCGCTGTATCTCGACATCACCAAGGATCGCCTCTACACGATGCCGACCGATTCGCACGGCCGGCGTTCGGCGCAGAGCGCAATGTTCCACATTCTCGAGGTGATGGTGCGCTGGATCGCGCCGATCCTGAGCTTCACCGCTGAGGAAGTCTGGCAGCACATGCCCGGCACGCGCGACGAGTCGGTGCTGTTCGAGACCTGGTACGACGGGCTCGCCGCGACCCAGGCCACGCCCGAGCGCCGGCGCTGGTGGGCCGACCTGCTCGCGATCCGCGCGGCCGGTGCGAAGGCGCTCGAAGCGATGCGCACGGCCGGGACGATCGGCGCGTCGCTCGATGCGCGTATCGAGCTCTATCTCGACCCGGTGACGCGCGAGCGCTATGCCGCGGTGGCCGACGAGTTGCGCTTCTTCTTCATCACCTCCGACCTCGGCATCGCCGATGCTGGCGCGCGGCCGGCCGATGCACTGCGCATCGAGCTCGACGGCTGTGGAGCCTGGCTCGTCGCACGGCCGAGCACGGCGGCGAAGTGCGTGCGTTGCTGGCACCATCGCGAGGACGTTGGCACGGTCGAGGGGCATCCGGAACTCTGCGGGCGCTGTGCCGGCAACGTCACCGGGGCCGACGAGACGCGGCGCTGGTTCTGATTGCGATGGGTACCGCGCCTGCCGTTCCGACCCTGCGCGCCAGTGCACTCGCCTGGCTCTGGCTCGCGCTCGGCGTGGTGGTCCTCGACCAGGCCACCAAGCTCGCCGCGCTCGCCTGGCTCGAGCCGTACGTGCCGCATCCGGTGATCCCGGGCCTGCTCAACTGGACGCTGGCCTTCAATACCGGCGCCGCATTCAGTTTCCTTGCGGATGCCGGCGGTTGGCAGCGCTGGGGTTTCAGCGCACTGGCGACCGTCGTCACCGTAGCGATGGGCATCTGGCTACGGCGCACGCCACGCGCGGACTGGCGCACCGCGCTGCCGCTCGCCCTACTCATCGGCGGTGCGGTCGGCAACCTGATCGACCGCCTGCATGCCGGGCAGGTGACCGACTTCATCCAGGTCTACCACCAGGATTGGGCGTTCCCGGCCTTTAACGTAGCCGACTCGGCAATCACCGTCGGAGCGGCGCTGCTCGCCTTGTTCGGCCTGTTCACGGAGCACGCGCGCCGGCACGGCTAGAATCCGCCGCGGTGAGGCGCAGGCGTTCTGCCATGCGCGGCTTCCGAGGAGTCTCGATTGGAAATCCTGCTGGCCAATCCACGCGGTTTCTGTGCCGGTGTCGATCGCGCAATCGAGATCGTCGAGCGCGCGCTCGAGGTGTTCGGCGCGCCGATCTACGTGCGCCATGAGGTCGTGCACAACCGCTTCGTGGTCGATGGGCTGCGCCAGCGCGGGGCGTTGTTCGTCGACGAGCTCGACGAGGTGCCGGATGGCGCGACCGTGATCTTCAGCGCGCATGGCGTCGCGCAGGCGGTGCGCGCCGAGGCCGCACGGCGTGGTCTGCGCGTGTTCGATGCGACCTGTCCGCTGGTCACCAAGGTGCACATGGAGGTCGTGCGCCACGCCAAGGCCGGCCGCGACGTGGTGCTGATCGGACATGCCGGGCACCCCGAGGTCGAGGGCACGCTCGGCCAGTGGAACCGCGAGGAGGCCGTTGGCGCGATCCATCTCGTCGAAACACCGGAGGACGTCGCCCGGCTGCGCCCGAGGCGGCCAGACCAGCTGGCCTTCGTCACCCAGACCACGCTCTCGGTCGATGACACGCGTGCCGTGATCGACGCGCTGCGTGCGCATTTCCCCGCGATCATCGGGCCGCGCCACGATGACATCTGCTACGCCACGCAGAACCGCCAGGACGCGGTGCGCCGGCTCGGCCAGCAGTGCGACCTGGTGCTCGTCGTCGGCTCGCCGAACAGCTCGAACTCGAACCGGCTGCGTGAACTCGCCGAAAAGCAGGGCGTGCCCGCGTATCTGATCGACGGCGCGGCCGATATCCGCGCCGAATGGCTTGCCGGGCGGCGCTGCATCGGCGTGACGGCCGGTGCCTCGGCTCCGGAGCAGCTTGTGCGCGACGTCGTATGCCATCTGCAGGCCGCCGGTGCCACGGCCCTGCGCGAACTGGCGGGCGAACCGGAGCACATGACCTTCGCTCTGCCGCGCGAACTCCGCATCGTTCTGGCGGACTGATCAGTATTGTGGTTCGGCATGCCTCCGCCGGTAGGCGGAGAGACCTCAATCTGCAGTATGACCCTTTGATTTAATTGAATTTTTTTGTCACGCTTGTCGCGTGTTCGATGCCGTTCGCAGCGTTCCGCGGCCGCCGAACATAGACAGAAAACTACAATCAAACCCGAGGCGACTCACGGCCGCATCGGATGGGGGATGCAGAGCCGCGCACCCAGGCGATCAGGGCGTGCCGACTTGGGGTCGGTTCAGCCCAGGGGCAAACAAAAATGACATCGACGCTCAGGCAGGGGATTCGGCTTTCGCGGAGCCGGCAGGGGCCGGCCGTTGTCGGATTCACCTTGGTGGAGTTGCTGGTCACGATCGCGGTTGCGGCGATCCTGTTGGCCGCGGCGCTCCCGAACTTCCGCGAGATGGGTTTGCGCAGTCGGGTCACCCAGGCCGCGAACCAACTCGCCGCCGATCTCGCCTACGCCCGTTCCGAGGCCGTCAAGCGCGCCGTCCGCGTGGCAGTGCAGCGTGCCGGCAGCTCGTGGGCCGACGGCTGGCAGGTGGCGCTCGACACCAACGGCGACGGGGTATTCGACGCGAAGGACGATCCACCGCTGCAGAAGCGCGAGAAGCTTGCCGAAGGATTCATCCTCAAGGCCGGCCTGGCTTCGGATGGTACCGACGAGGCGCAGATCGTGTTCAGCGTGCTCGGTGGCGTGGTCGATCCTGGGGCGATGCAGTTCGCGGTCTGCCGGCCGGACAAGCGTGCGGATCAGGCTCGCCTGATCGACGTTCAGTCCTCCGGCATCGTGTCGGCCCGCCAAGGCATCGGCTCGGCCAAGGTGGGGTGCTGACATGAGACCTGCCCTGCCGTTCCGTCGTCCGGTTCACGGCTTCAGCCTGCTCGAAGTGCTG
>Ga0116193_1001448_pt1 | contig 19598 bp, 18 predicted proteins | sample AD_UKC115_MetaG_FD_89892 | JGI IMG/M metagenome (GOLD analysis project Ga0116193, IMG submission 89892) | Active sludge microbial communities of municipal wastewater-treating anaerobic digesters from Hong Kong - AD_UKC115_MetaG | ecosystem: Engineered > Bioreactor > Anaerobic > Digestate... | reverse complement strand
CTTCGTTTTTAGTTCAGGCTAAGGCGTTTCTTTACAGATGAAAGCTGGATCGTTGGGCAAAATTTAGAGGCGGTAGTTTTGCGAAGCAAAATGAGCCTCGTGTGTAACTCTTGTGTATGGAAAATTTTGCCCAACACCCAAGTTTACGCATTGCGTAAAACATAACCATCTATTATTGCGTTAGTTTTTTCTATACTAGATAGGTTTACGCATGAAAAAAATTGAAATACACCTCATAGAAGTATTTGTAAAGCATATGCAAATACTACGCTGCCGCCTTAATTCTATACAAACCTACAAAAGTACTATTAATGTTTTTTTGTCAGATTTCTACCCAACAAAAGCCTCTAGCATAACCGAAAAAAGAATAGAAAACTATATGCATTATAAAATAACGCATCAACAAATATCTTTCTCCTATCAAAAACATTTATTGAGCGCTGTTGTGCTTTTGTCCCTTCTCCATATATTTTTAAGTCTAATTATATTTAAGTTTTCTTTTCCATAACGGGTTACAAAATGCTCTATAGCTAATTGTTGTCTCTGTGCCACGGCTGGGTATAGTTTGGAGCTTCTATGGTTAATTGGAGCAAGCTTAGGGCGGCTTGTACAAAGCCTTCAAACTGTTTTCATGGTAAATGGTATACCTGCTTTAATACGCAGTTCACTTCAATACAAAGGTGCTTAGTATCGATATTGGACTCTTTTTTTTAGAGTTTTTATAATACCAATTTTGGATTACACTATGGCTTAACTATAGGTTATTGTTCAGCACTCAAAATTGCCCCATTTTTTTATTTACTCCTTCTTCTAATATCTTTACACATAACATTTATACAAGAAGGTTATGAAGAGATAGAAAATTATTTTATGCTTCAGCCTATGTGAAGTAAAAAGTACCAAAAATCCATTACCTTGAAAGAATTTTAAAAAAAGCCGGAAGTAGTATTTAAAAAATTATTCATTAAAGTATTAAAAACCACTTCTAAGTTTAATTTAAAAATAAAAGTGAATGTTATTTTACTACTAGAACAGGCAACATCACTTAAAAAATCAGGTATAGATTTCAAAAAAATGGAGGAATAAAAAAAGAGCATTATTATCAGATAAGAATAGGAGGATTGGCGTATAGAAATAGCGTACCTTCATCGCCAAATTATTATTCCTATACTTACTTGAGAAGGTAGTTATAAACGCTTTTCCGATAAATAAGATACCTTATTAAAATATGAAAAAAATAATTCTATTCTTAATTTATTTTACAAGTATTAACCTCACACATGCCCAACAAAAACAAAAAAGATTTCCTTCAAAACCTAAATTGGTAATCGGTATTGTAGTAGATCAAATGCGTTGGGATTATTTATATCGTTATACAGATAAGTACGATAATAATGGTGGATTTAAACGGTTATTAACCAAAGGGTTTAGTTGTAATAATACTATGATTCCCTATACACCAACTTATACTGCTTGTGGCCATGCTTGTATATATACGGGAAGTATTCCGGCAATACATGGTATTACAGGAAATAATTGGTGGGATAATATCTTACAAAAAAATATGTATTGTACAGAAGATAAAACAGTACAATCGATAGGCACACAAAATAGTAGTGGAGAGATGAGTCCAAGAAATATGTTAACCACTACTATTACTGATGAATTGAGATTATTCAACAATTTTAAAAGTAAGGTAATTGGTATTGCACTAAAAGATAGAGGAGCTATTTTACCTACAGGACATAGCGCCAATGGGGCTTATTGGTATGATGGAAAAACCGGAAACTTTATTACCAGCAGTTATTATATAAATGAATTACCTCAATGGGTTAAAGCATTCAATAATAAAAAATTAGTTGATCAATATTATGAAATGGAATGGAATACACTGTTCCCAATTGATTTATACAAAGAAAGTACAGCAGACGAAAAGCCTTATGAGAGCAAACCATTTGGAAAGAATCAAACAAAATTTCCATATAACTTTTCCGAATATATAGGAAAAGATTACAGTAAAATATTAATCACGCCGCATGGTAATACGCTTACGTTGGATATGGCCAAAGCAGCCATAGAAGGAGAGAAGCTTGGGGCTAATCGTAACATAACTGATTTTTTGGCTATTAGTTTTTCTTCTACGGATTATGTAGGCCATAATTTTGGACCTAACTCCATCGAAGCAGAAGATACATACTTGCGCTTTGATAGAGAGCTGGGTGATTTTATGAATTACTTAGATACGCAATATGGCAAAAATCAATACTTATTATTCTTAACCGCCGATCATGGAGTGGGCCATATACCAGGATTTTCAAGCGAAAATAAATTACCAGGAGGAAATATTGAAGATACTTCGTTAACAAAAAAACTGAATGAAAAATTAAAACAACTATATAACGTTGATGGGCTAGTGCAAACTGTTTACAATTATCAGGTTGTATTAAACCATATTGCAATAGATTCTATTCATATGGATAATGATAAAGTCATTAAGTCTGTAATAAACTATTTATCTACTCAACCATATGTAACTCGGGCATTTGATTTGCATGAATTACCTGAAACAACTTTGCCAGAGAAATTAAAACAAATGGTCGCAAATGGGTATTACGCTTCTCGTTGTGGCGATATTCAGTTCATATTAAAACCTGGGTATATTGATGGGGGTAAAACTGGTACTACACATGGATTGTGGAATCCTTACGATGCACATATACCATTATTATGGTATGGATGGAATATTAAACCTGGAAGCAGTACTGAAGAAGTTTACATGACAGATATTGCATCTACACTTGCAGCATTATTGCATATTCAAATGCCCAATGGTTGTATTGGAAAACCTATACCAGCTATATTGAACCACAAATAATATAAATAATTATTGTATAGATGAAAACAATGATAAAATAAGCAAATTGATACGTTATTGATTAAGGCTACATCCGGCAGATGCTTATAATAAACAGCAATCAAAAGTATTAAAATAAAATAAGTAAATTCAATATAGTATAACAATCTATAATAAGTATTATAGTATCATTGATAGCCGTTTATTATTATATATGCGTAGATGAGCTTGGTTGAGTTAATGGTTGGCTCGCCAAATGTATATCAAGTATGTTTTTGTATTTTATACTTTGATATAGAACCCAATATCAAAAAAATAATCGATGTAATAAAAAATAGTGCTTGATTTACTTGATTTTTTACACAGGTCTTTTTGGTTGAAGATTTTCTTCTCTTTCTTTTCGCTACGTATTCTGATTTGTTGATATCTTGGTTCGTTATTTTATTTTTGTCGGGCGAATAATACCAATAGCATTTTTATTTATAATAGTTAGTCCATTGGAAAGCCTTTTAAATATAACTTTTACTATTATCCTAGTTAAGAAACTTTAAACAGCTTCATTGATATAAATATTATTAATGTGTAAAATATAACTGTCTTTCTTCCATACATTGTATGTAGTTTTGCACGAATTGTAGTTAAATAGCACAATAATTTTCATCTTTTGTCTTTTTATTTTTGATCTATTATGATACTACCCATTGTTGCATTTGGAAATTCTATTTTAAGAAAAGTAGCTGCTGATATAACACTTGATTATGCTGGTTTACAACAACTTATAGCGGATATGTGGGAAACCATGTATGCCAGTAATGGTGTTGGGCTAGCCGCTCCACAAATTGATAAAAGCATTCGCTTATTTATAGTAGATAGTAAGCAAGTAGTGGATAGTATGGATGATGAAGAAAGAGCAGCTTATACTAATGATTTAGGTGTTAAAAGTGTTTTTATTAATGCAAAAATTTTGTCTTTAAAAGGAAAGCCTTGGACATACAATGAAGGCTGTTTGAGTATCCCAAAGATTCGGGAAGATGTAGATAGAAAGGAAACAGTTGAATTATCCTACATGAATGAGCATTTTGAGCCTATTGTTCAAATATTTCAGGGCATTTCTGCAAGAATTATACTCCACGAATATGATCATATAGAAGGAAAATTATTTATTGATCATATTAGCTCTTTTAAAAGAAGATTGTTAAAAAACAAGTTAGAAGATATCTCTAAAGGTAAAATAGAGGTGGCTTATAGAATGTTATTCAATAGCTAAGAAAAATTGTATGTGTTGAGCTTTAGATTAATTGTGATCCTTTATTATTCAAAATTTATTATTTAAAATTCGACATAATGCACGGCTATCGTATCGGATTTGATGCTAAAAGAGCTTACCATAATACTACAGGATTGGGCCATTATAGCCGAACACTTATACAATCGTTAGCAACCTGTTATCCAGAACATCAATATTATTTATTGAATCCGAAGCCTGCTAATCGATTATTTACACCCTCTTTTACGAATGTTTTAGAAATCCAACCCAAAAAATTGATTGATAAGCTATTACGATCTTTTTGGCGTAGCAACAGTGTAAAAAAAGATTTAATTAAATATAATATTCAACTCTATCATGGATTAAGCCATGAAATACCTATGGGCATACAACATATAAATATTCGTTCTGTTGTTACTATACATGATTTAATATTTGAACGGTACCCACATCAGTACAATCCAATTGATGTTCAGATATATCGGTTTAAATTTAAAAATGCGTGTAAGCACGCTGATAAAATAATTGCTATTAGTAAACAAACAAAAGAAGATATTATTCATTATTATGGGATAAATCCTGACAAAATAGATATATGTTATCAAAGCTGTAATGTGTCATTTTCTAGTAGGGTGGATGTAAAAGAAATTGACCTATTAAAACAGCGATATGGATTGCCTCAAAATTATTTTTTATATGTAGGATCTATCATAGAGCGTAAAAATTTATTGGTAATATGTAAGGCCATGCAGCAATTAGGAAGCAAGTTGCCCATGCCGCTAGTCGTTATAGGCAATGGAACTGGTTATAAAAAAAAGATTCAAACATTTATACAGGAACAGCACTTGGAAAATAAAATTATTTTTTTATCAGATAACCCCGTCGCTAAAAAGGACTTTGCTTTTAAAACAGCCCAAAATTTTCCGGCCTTATATCAAGGTGCTACGGCTGTTATTTATCCTTCTATATTTGAAGGTTTTGGTATTCCTGTGTTAGAGGCTTTGTGGAGTAAGGTACCTGTCATTACCAGTAAAACATCCTGCTTGCCTGAAACAGGTGGTAATGCAGCATATTATATTGATCCGTATAGCACAGAGGAGATGGCCAATGCCATGCTGGCGGTTTCGGACAACGCCTTACTTAGAGCTAATATGATAGAAAAGGGCTGGGTGTATGCACAGCAATTTACACATCAGCGTTGTGCAACGGCTGTAATGGATGTATATAAAAAATTGCTTTAAAGGGATTGTGTACTACATAGAAACGTCTATATTGTTGAGGAAACAATCTTACTTTTGCGCTCGTTATGATTCAGTATTTAAAAATTGTTGGTAATGAAACCATTGAAATAGATAAGCCTGAAAACGGTTCTTGGGCTAATGTATTACCTCCCTTAAAACAGGAGGAGTTTGCAGATTTATCACAAGGATTAGATATTCCACTTGATTTTTTGTCTGACTCATTAGACATTGATGAGCGAAGTCGTTTTGATATACAAGATAATGTTAAGCTTATTGTTATTAAAACGCCAACAGAAAATAAATCTTTAAATGAAAGTGACGCATTCTACATTACCATACCTGTTAGCATTATTCTTACACATAATCATATTGTTACAGTAAATTCTTTTAAGAATGATGCGATGAGTAATTTTTTAGACACCTTTCGAAGTCGGCCACCAGACAGGCGTAACATGATGGTGCTAAAAATTTTTGAAAAGGTAGTTACCAACTTCTTAGAATTTTTGAAAGAAATTAATCAAAAAAGAAATTTGCTAGAGCAGCAACTATATGCTTCTAATAGAAATGAGGAGTTATTAGAATTAATGAGAATTCAAAAGAGTTTAGTATACTTTGTCACAGCGTTGCGTAGTAATGAATTACTATTTTTAAAATTGGAGCGTACTAATTTTTTAGGCCTAACAGAAGAAGAGAAAGAGTTTTTAAATGATTTGGTGGTAGATACCTCTCAAGCAGTTGAAATGGCTAATATTTATACCAACATTCTTAGCAGTACGCTAGATGCTTTCGCCAGTATTATTTCTAATAATTTAAATAATGTTTTAAAAAGATTGACATCTATCACAATTATATTGTCCTTACCAGCACTGGTTACTAGCATTTATGGCATGAACGTTCCTATACCTTATGCCAATTCACCACATGCTTTTTATATCCCAATTGTATTGTCCTTGGTTATATCAATTGTTATAAGTTGGTATTTTATGAAGAAGAAGTGGTTTTAATATTATACGCATTATTTTTTTTCATAGCAGAGGCTTTCATTTCTATGGCTCTTGCTTTACCAACATATTTTTCTATTCTTTTTTCTACAAAATAAATAAGTGGGGTTAGTAAAATGGCCATGATGAATTTATATATATAGTTCATTGTACAAATAGCTAAAACCAATTGCCAACTCCAACCTTTACCAATTTTAAAAGCTATAAATAATACAATAAAACTATCAACTAGTTGAGAAACTAATGTAGAACCTGTAGCCCTTATCCATACTCGTTTTTCGCCAGTTATTTTTTTGATTTTATGAAATATTGTTACATCCACTAATTGACTTATCAAAAAAGCACTTACACTTCCTAATATAATCCACATTCCTTGACCAAAAATTCCATTAAAGGCATTTTGCATATTAGGTATACCGCTTTCTATATTTGAGGTAATCCAAAATGCAGCGGGGGGCATTTGTATAGATCCATAAAATGCAACAAACGCATATATTATAAGAGCTACGGCTGTAAAGGAAATAAAGCGCACAGCTTTTGGTCCATAATATTCATTTACAATGTCTGTAATAACAAACTCTAATGGCCATAACAATGCACCACAGGTAAGGTTAAAAGAAAGCCCACTTTGGCCAAATAAAGTAAAATTTGATGGGTGAAAACCAAGGAATTGTTCTAAAGAAAATAATTTACCACCAATACATTCAGCGATAAGTGCATTTGCTACAAAAAAAGCTGTAAAAAATATAAAAAGCTTTGTGGATCTATCTTTTAGGATATTATGTATCATATGTTACGCAGTATTATGTAGCTTATTTCTAATACTAAAAGTACACTATTGCTGATATATAGCCATGTAGGCAATAATTGTATTTTTTTATGTTGAAAAACATAGAAGTATGTTGCCGTGAGCATTGTAGTAGCGTTTATAATAGGAGCCATGATAAGGCCCATGGTAATAATGGTTGATAATGCATTACTATTATCATTGATTCTAACAAAATGAAGTGTGATAGTAGCAATAAATAACAGGTTACATATAAAAGCTACTCGTAGTAAAAATAATAATCGTTGCATGCTAAAATTTACGTAAAGTAATTCTATTTTGATATACAGCAAATCGATTTCTAAAAATATTCGGATCAAATAGAAACTATACTTAACTTGCCCGTCGTTAAATAATATACTAGATGAAATATTTTAATTGGAAAAAGATAATACCTCATGCAATAGCAATTGCTATTTTTTTAGTTATATCATTAATATATTGTAGGCCTGCTTTAGAAGGGAAAGTGCTGTCTCAACATGATATTATAGGTTGGAAGGGTGCCGTTCAAAATAGTGTTGAGCATCAGCAAAAATACGGTCATTATCCTTTGTGGAATACTGGATTATTTAGTGGAATGCCTAATTATCAGATATCTATACCTGGTAAGTCAACCTTAATTGATTTTACAAAATATTTAAGTTTAGGATTGCCTGAACCTATTAATTATTTCTTTCTTGCTTGTATTTGTTTTTACATACTAAGCCAGGCACTGGGATTAAACGTTTATATTTCTATTGCAGGTTCATTGGCATTTGCTTACGGTACTTATATCCCCAATATTATCGCGGCTGGACACATCACTAAAATGTTGGCTGTGGCTTATATGCCGGCAATGCTGGCAGGGCTCATATTGTTATATACTCAAAGGTATTGGCTGGGATTGTTAGCTACAGCTTTGTTTGCAACCTTAGAAATTGGTGTAAATCATCCTCAAATTACATACTACTTTTTTATTGTGGCCCTTATTATGACATTGAGTTACGTTGTTTGCTGGGTACGTCAACGTGCATTTAAACATATGCTTATAGCATTATTGCTAGCGTTATTGGGAGGTGCAATTGGTGTAGGAAATTATGCGCTAACGTTTTTAACCACATCAGAATATACACAGTACACCATACGTGGTGGCAAATCAATAGAGCGTACTGGAGATAATACTTTACAAAAAGTTAATACAAAAGGGTTAGATAAAGAGTATGCTTTTAGTTGGAGTTATGGTAAGGCTGAAATTGTTACTTCAATGATGCCTAACGCTTTTGGTAAAAGTAGTATGGAGCATTTTGATGAAAATGCAAGCGTGGTAAATAAGCTTGTTGAAAAAGGTATACCAGAAAATAATGCAATACAGTTGGCTACTAGTTTACCTACTTACTGGGGCGGGCAGGATAGCACATCGGGCCCTTTTTATTTTGGGGTTATAACGGTGTTGCTTGCGGTTGTTGGATTTGTGCTAACAAAGTCTCATCATCGTTGGTGGATTTTAGCTGGAATAATTATTTGCTGGGCGATGTCGTGGGGAAGGTATTCTGAAGGATTTAACAGTTTTCTGCTCGATCACCTACCTTATTACAATAAGTTTAGAGCGCCCAACATGATTATTATTCTTCCGCAATTGTTGTTTTCTATCATGGCGGTATTAGGATTGCAAGAATTAATGCGTGTTCAAAAGAACGGACAAATAAAACAATATATAAAACCTGTTTTATATGCTATAGGCGGACTTTTGGGTATATTAACGTTGATGTACGTATTTATGGATTATAGTTCGCCTATTGATAAAGAAATTAGCAGTTATTTTACAAAACTAGCCAATAACGATAATGCATTTGGCCGTGATGTTGTTAATGCATTAATAACAGATCGAAAGAAAATGTTTGGTAATGATTTATTGCGTAGTATAGGTTTTGCAATATTGTTATTAGGATTGTTATACACTTTTATGCGCCAATGGCTAAAACCAATAGCATTAATTGTTATTCTACTTGTTATTAATACAGCTGATTTATTATGGGTTGATAGCAAATATTTAAATGAAGAAAACTATCAAGAAAAAGAAGAATATATTTCTGAAAATTTTACTTTAACAGCTGCAGATGAACTTATTTTAAAAGATAAAGACCCACATTATCGGGTGTACAATATATCTCCCGATCGATTTTCTGAATCACGTACCTCATATTTTCATAGATCTATCGGGGGCTATCATGCAGCTAAATTGCGTGTATATCAAGATATTATTGAAAATCAATTTTCAAAAAATCCACCTAATACAGCTGTATTAGATATGTTAGATACAAAGTATTTTTTAATATCGGATCCGCAAACAAAACAAGTACAAGTTCAACAAAACCCTAATGCAATGGGTGCCTGCTGGTTGGTTAAAAATATTATTTGGGTGGATGGGCCTGTTGCTGAAATGAATGCGCTTGATAGCATTCAGCCTAGAATAAATGCAATTGTTGATAAGCAATTTACTACACAGGTTCCTCAACAACTCACTTGGGATACTACTGCGTTCATTACACTTAAACATTATAACAATGATACTATTCAATATACGTTTAATGCCAACGCCCCACAATTTGCTGTATTTAGCGAAGTGTATTACCCTAAGGGATGGAATGCTTATATAGATGGGAAACCAGCGTCGTATGTTAAAGTTAACTATGTATTGAGAGGCATGTATATTCCAGCAGGCAAACATGATATTGAGTTTAGGTTTGAGCCCGTATTCTATAAAATAGGAGGTCGTATTAGTTTTATTTCGAGTATTTTATTGTGGTTGGTAATAGTAATAACTTTAATGCTAGAGGCTATTAAACGCAAAAGAAAAGTATAATAATTAATTGCTCCAGCATGCACGTTATTTACGTTCAATTTTATGGGTGAAACAATTCAGTACATAAGTGATCAGCGCACTCCACTAGTTTCTGTCATTATGAGTGTTTATAATGGTGATAAGTATTTGAAAGATGCTATTGATAGTATTTGCAATCAAACATATACTCATTGGGAATACATTATTATTGATGATGGTAGTAATGACTTAACACAATCAATACTTGAAAAATATAAAGAGGACAAGCGTTTTATTATTACACGGAATGAAATTAGGGAAGGGTTAACAAAAAATTTGAATAAAGCCATTCAAATAGCAAAAGGTTCATTGATGGCTCGTATGGATGCAGATGATATTAGTTTGTCTAATCGTTTTCAAGAACAGGTAGATTATTTATTATGTTACCCAAGGGTTTCTTTAGTAGCTACTTTTATTGACATGATCAATGAAAAAAATGCTGTAATAGGTGCTTGGAGAGATGATAGATCTGCTAGTACATATCAAAAAATAAAAAAAAAATTACCTTTTTCGAATTGTATAGCACATCCTTCAGTAATGATTCGAAAAGAAGTTTTTTTAAATTTGAAATACAACGAATTTCAAAAAAATGCTGAAGATTGGGATTTATGGATGCAAATGGTTAATCATAAGTTTATAATTGAAAAAATTCCAAAAACGCTCTTACTTTATCGAGTTCATGATGCATCTATTACGCAAGTATCATTGAAGGCTTCTTCATTCTTTAAGAAAAATATGGCATATAAGCTGTACTTTAAAAATTTGAAATCAACAGAAAAATTTACTTGGTTTAATGTAAAAGTTCGGATGGCTTTTTGTGTCAATAAAATGAAATTATTTTTATCAAAACTCAAGAGAAAATAAATATTATATCTAAGGTTTGAAAAACTTCTATACATATTTTAATTATAAGCAGCTTATCTGTAAGCGTATATTAGAAGACGTTTGTATGTTTCCATTTATTTTGATGGGTAGACTTATTGCTTGGCTTAAACCCCTTGCTGATGAATATGAAATATTTTTTTTCTTTCCATTTTTTCATGTAGGAGGAGCAGAAAAGGTACATGCTGAAATTGCTAACGTTGCTAGATCACAAAAAGCAATTATTTTTTTTACAAAAAAATCTCATAATAATATTTTTTATGATTATTTTAAACAGTCAGGTTGTGCAATAAAAGATGTGTCTCGGTATACCGACAATAAATGGTTGTATGTTAATAATTTTATTTATAGAGGGATGATTGCCGCATACATTAATAAACAACGTAAAAAAACAATAGTTTTTAATGGCCAGTGTAACTTTGGATATAAGATTGCACGATGGATACGAAAGGATATACCACAAATAGAACTTATTCATTCTTTTAATACGTTTTCGTATATACGAATTCCATTCATCCCTTTTTATCGTAGAACTGTAATGATTAGTAAGGTTCATATAAACAATCACTATGCTTTGTATGACAAAATGAATATCCCTGCACCGTATAAAAATAATATACAATATATCATCAATGGAATTCAAATCCCGTTTGGTATTGAAAATAAAAGAAAATCTGATCAGCTTAATATATTGTATGTAGGTCGTGGTACCTCTGAAAAGCGAATACATCTTATTGGGAAAATTGCGGAGCGTTGTATTGATGCATCTATGCCTGTCGTTTTCTCTTTGGTAGGAGATGTAGAGAATAGTATGAATAAAGAATATCGAAAATATTGTTCATTTTTAGGGCCGATTGCAGACAGTCAGGTAATAAAAGATATCTATCTGCATTCAGATATTTTATTGATGACATCGAATACAGAAGGGTTCCCTATGACTATTATGGAGGCAATGGCATATGGACTTGTTATTATCTCAACAGCGGTGGGAGACATTCCTATACATGTTAGAGATGGAGTTCGTGGATTTCTTATTGATGAGATATATGATGAAAATATCATTGTTGAAAAGTCGGTTAGATATATAGCGTCTTTAATATGTAATAAAGAAACGTTGCAAAAAATAAGTGCAGAAAATTGCAAATATGCTGCATCTCATTTCGATATTCATCAGTTTAATATATCATATAAGCAATTATTTAATCAACTAAAATAAACCGTTTGAAACCAATTGGTTTTGTAATTATCACATATAATCGTCCTGACGATATGTTGGCTTTAGCGCAAAATATATCGCAGTTAAGCGAGGTCGCATCTCTATTGGAAGAAGTGGTTATTATTAATAATAATTCTACATCTGATTATGGGGCAGTGCAAAAGTTTATTCAATCTCATCCCGATATTCCTTTTAAATATGTGGAAAGTTCTGAAAATTTGGGTGTTGCAAAAGGAAGAAATTTTGCGCTTAGTAAAAGTACAGCACCTATTTTAATTATGTTAGATGATGATGCTGTGTTGCAGCATTCTGATAGTCTTATTCAAATAAAAGAAGCTTTTGAGAACAATTTTACTAACCATCCCATTGCTATTGTTTCGTTTAAAGTTCTATATTACGATACACTTGAGATGCAAGTAAATGCATTGCCTCACAAAAAATTTCAACAAAAAAAAGATTTGCAATTCTTTGAAACATACTATTATGCAGGAGGGGCACATGCTATTAAGCGAGAGGTATTAGACCATATTGGGCCGTATTCATCTGATTTTTTCTATGGAATGGAAGAGTATGATCTTAGTTATCGTGTTTTAGAAAATGGATACGCTATTGTGTATGATAGTAATATTGTGATGCTGCATAAAGAATCGCCATTAGGCCGTAAACCTAAAAATGAAAAGCTACGAATGATGTGGGTGAACAAAACAAAAGTATCTTGGCGATATCTTCCTAAAAAATATTTTTATACTACGGCACTTTTATGGTCGTTTTTTTATTTGAGGCACACAAGATTTCATCTAAGGGGGTTTTATAAAGGATGGAAGGAAATATTTCGAATTCCTAGATTTGAAAAAAGGAAGCCTTTAAGTCGAATAACGTTATCTCGTCTTAAAAAAATGGATGCTCGATTATACTATTAATCTTGTTTATATTTTTATCCACTCTTGAGGAATCAGGTCTTTTGTATTAAATGTAGCTTTATTAAACCACTTATTGGGTGCTATTACTATTTTATTTTTATTCTCATTGAGCCAAGCTGTCCACCAGCTAAATGTACTATTGGCAATGATGTTGTGCTTACATTGACTCATTAAATAAAAATCTTCGATATGGCTTTTCGATATTGTGTTGGAAATAATTTTCCCTGGCATTATGGGCATTAATGCTTGCTCAACCCAAGTTGGGTCGTCCGAAAAGTACACAACATTAAAAGAAGCAACCCTTTTTGATAGTACTTCAAATGCTTTTTGATAATACCTAACATCAAGTATGCCATGCCAATCTAAAACCGTAGGATTTTTTAAATAATCTCCGCGTCTAATGTGGACAGAAACCGTTTCCCCCTTTTGTAATTCAATCCCTTCATTTTTTACGTTAGCTATAACATCATCTTTTAATTGTAAGCTTGATCGAATTTCGTGATTATATTTTTGAAAATATTTTTCGCTTTGCCACCCACCTTTTAAAAAAACATCTTTACGGCTTTTGTAAAAATTAGAATCAAAATGGTAAAAAGGTTCTTTATAAATAGATCGTTTATGCCTTGGTAAAATTTTTTGAATTTTTTTTTCAATGAGAAAAGAAAATTTTTGTTGATGAATTAAATCTTTTTGATTACCTGTTAATTCCGTTATTTTTTTAAAATTATATAATTCAAAGTCTCGTGGGGTTTCTAATTTAGACAATTTTTCTCTATAAAAAGAACCCACTTCAAATAGAAGTTCTGTACTGTGCTCTAAAGAGAGGGCTTTTGCAGCAGCATACTGAAATAATTGATTCCCTAATCCTCCTGTTAATTGTACTACTATCATTGTCTTTCAAAAAATAAAAACATTTCACTTCCATTTTTTTTCATTTGGCTAACATGCCACTCTTTTTTTGATTTTCTTTCTATGTATTTATAGATGGGTCTGCAGAATATTGCAGGAATAAAATAAATTAAAATTTTTATATAATCTGTAGGAGCTTTGTACCATTTGGTTTTAATGTGTAAGTATTTTGTGTACGCAAATTGTAATAGCGTTAGACTAAGTAATTTTTTTCTAAGTATTGATAACTTTTTTGCTGCTTCATGACTGATGGCGTCTTTGTTATTTGTTAATCGGTTTATGAACTTTGGAGAGCTTTTTGTTATCCAATTAATGGCGCCATAGAACTGATTGCTGTAATACTCTTTTTTTATTGAGAATCTAATTTTTTGCTCTAGTGTAATAAATTCATCTGTAGATAATCTTCTTAGGTGTCCAGGCTCTTCAAAGAAGAATCGATTGCCTTTATTTTTTTCAATTCCATTCTTTTTTAGCATGCAAATTTGGTGCTCATAGCTCCCGGCATTGCCACAAGGAAGAATATGTAATTGATAAGAATGAGGTTTTAAATAATGGTTGATGGTTGTAAAAGTTTCATCTAGATTTTGTACATGTTCAATTACGTGATGTGTAAAAAGAAAATCAACTTGATTTTTAAGTTTTAGGCACTCAAATTCATCTAAAAAAAAACATGTTGGAAATTTAGTTTTTGCATTGGATAAGGCTGTTGGACTAATGTCTACCCCGTAAACGTCCCAATTAGGTAATATCTCTTTAATAATATTTGTAAATATTCCATTTCCGCAACCAAAATCTAATGCTTTTCCCATTTTAGGTAATTCAAGCTGCTTCAGAACTTCTCTAACTTTTTCTTTTTTTACATTATCCCAATCTTCCATATATCCTTGTTGGTAGCGCCTATCGTAAAAATGTACTATTGTTTCTTTCGGGCTATGTGCAAGCGTTTGATTCTCCATAAAAAATATACATCTAGTAATAGTATTGTTTATCTTAAATAGGGTATGTTATTTTTTTTGAGCAAAAATATTAATACCATAAGCTAATAATTCTGAAGAGCCTTTATCTTTTTTAGATAAGTTTTGTAGTGTTCGAAGAAGTTGGTATCTAAAAAAGCGTTCGATAATAGTTAACTTTCTACCACTATATTTTTTGGACACTGTATTTACTCTTCTAACTTCTTGTGCTAAAAATTCAAAATAATTACCATTTACTTGTAAGTCTAAAATATTATATCCTAAAGCATTTAAATGATGTTCATAAAAAAAACGATTGAATCCTGTGGAAAAATGATAGGGCGCAAAATGGGTAAGACTTGCAAATGGTGCGGTAAGGAGTAAATAGCCATTTTTTTTCAGTAATCTGGTTAACTCCTCTAATGCTTGAACAGGGTGAGGCACATGCTCTAATACTTCTGTACACATAATGGCATCAAATGATTCCTTCTCTCGGGGAATAGAGGGTATGTCGGAAATGATATCCAATTTTGTGTTATTCCACGTTCCCATTTGTAATCCCACATCTCCTTCCCCATGATATTGGCCAAAATCTTGAGATACGTAATTAAGGTGTGTGCAAAATTTTTTAAATTGACATTCACCCGCACCTGCGTCTAAAACAGTATGTCCAACAGGTATTTTTTGTAATGTTTTTTCAATCCATTTTATTCTTACTTCTTCGTTAGTGGTTCCTACGCTAAGCATTATTAATAAGATTAATTAATTATAGTGGATGGTTGTTTAACATAAATATCACCAAAAAGTGTTTTTGAAAATGCTTCTGATATAACGATTTCCAAAAAATCATCATATGATTTCCAATCTTTTTCATGCCAACTCATCGTTTCTTGTACGCTAAAATTGTATTCAAAATTTGAATCAATAATATGCAAATGTGATAAGCATTGGGTTACATTTTCTGTAAATTCTGGAACACAATATTCAAATGACAAAATAGGTAATGCTTTGTCAAGTCCTCGGAGTACCTCATATTCAAAACCTTTTACATCAATTTTACAAAAATGAGGTGTGCCATATTTTTTTATTAAGTTATCTAAAGTAGTAATAGGAACTTTAATTTGCTTATCCCACTGATGTTGTTTAAATCTTGTTTGTTTTAGTGTAGAAATAAACTCTTTCGAAAAGCTTGATATGGTCGATTCATCAGCAATAAACATATTGGCTTCTCCTTCTTCATAAGAAAGTCCTACTGGTTCTATATGTATTTTTTTGCCAAATTTGGTTTTTAAAAAGTTGATGCAGCTGGGTTGGGGCTCAATGGCAACAATATTAGGGGTTATATGTAAAAAAGCCTCAATTCTATTACCCATGTTTGCGCCAACATCAAATACCAAATCATTTTGTTTGATGAATGAAGCATAAAAATGCGCCCTTTTTTTTAATTCTTTTTTTTGAGTTTTTATTTTTTTAAAATAGCTGAGTTTGCTTTTTAATTTTATTAAAGGTTTATACAGTCCAACGGCTTTTAATATTTTTTTCATTACCTATTATTTTTTGAACCAAAAACATCCGCAGCCATAATTTTGCTGTTTTACTAAGGTGGGATCAGCATTTTCAATAATTCCTCCTTTGTCTGGTATTAAAGAAAATTCCATAAGTTGTAAAGGAGAAAAATATGTAATTATTTGTTCATAGCTATAGATTCTATGAGCATTAAATTCTATTCTTGGGTTTCCAACAGGTGTTACAAAAAGTAAATTATCTTCTGATTTTAGTACTCTTTTGAGCTCATGGATAGATGTAAGGTCGCCATTTAAATCTAACGTATCTCCATATCGACCTAGCCCTATATGCTCTATTGTATGCATGCAAGATAATGATTCAATAGAATCACTTTCAAAGGAAAGCTTTTTTAGATCTACAAAACCAGATTCATAATTTGAAAGATGTAACGTTGCTGGACGATAATCATAAAATTTTATAGGAATGAATGCAGAAATAATAGAACCAAAGTGTAGTATGGATGATATGTCTACATGGAAAGATGGTTTTGTTTTTGCTAAAATTCTAGCTGCCCAAGCTGGATGATAAATATAATGTTGATCGATAGGGGTAAAGGATGTTTTATCTTTAAGACAGGGGTATAAATTTTTTGTTTTTAATGTAAGTCTACCATCGTTTTTTTTGCGAAGGGTAAAAAAAATGGCGATAAATTTTAAAAAATAAATAACACGCCTCGGCCACTTTATAACTATAAATTTTATATTCTGTATTATGTATGATTTTATGTACATTCTTTTTGTAATTCTACCATTGCGTAAATAGACTATCCTTTGATTTTATATAAATTACGAATTGTATAAGAGCATTTCGCTAGTCAAGAGTAGATCATTTTTTAGATAGGATCTATATTATGTCATTTATGGAAGTAACATTTATACGCCAGCATATAAAAATAAAAAACGATTTATAATAATCACAACGTTAGTGTTTCTTTTAACAACCTACCATTGGTATCAAAGCGTAAATACTTTTTATTAATGGAATTTTTTCGAACCAATATACGATAATATACTTCTTTTTCTTTTCCATCATTGCTTTGTACTAAAACTACTTTTTGAATACTCCAATTAGCATATTTACTTTTGTCAAATCCATCCTTTACTTCGGAGGGAATGTTTGCAATAGCAAAAGTAGTTTCACTTAATATCCATGCACCATCACTTTCAAATTGAGCTAGCATTTGCTTGCCATCATTTGTAAACGTGGCTGTAAAATGAGAAAGCTTATCACGCCATTCAACATTAGTTGCATCTGGATAATTTTTTTCAAAAGATTCTGTAACCGTTGCAGGAATTTTTCGAATTTGCGCTTGCGTGGTAAGGCTATATAATGTTAAAGACAAACAAAATAATAACATGTTTTTTTTCATACTCTAATTTTAATTTTTATAAATAAATTTTTAATTCATAACTCATAATTCATAACTCTCAACCCTCAACTCCTCCCACCACAATAACAATTTCCCCTTTAGCAGCTTTCTTTTCAAAATGTTCATGCACCTCAGTTAAACTACCTCGTATATTTTCTTCAAACATTTTCGTCAACTCTCGACTTACACAGCAATTTCTTTGGCCCCCAAAGTACTGAATAAAATCATTCAATGTACGAACTAAGCGTAATGGAGATTCATAAAAAACCATAGTGCGATCTTCCATAGCCAATTTTGTAAGCAAACTATGTCTACCCTTTTTCAAAGGTAAAAAACCTTCAAAACAAAACCGATTTATAGGTAAACCACTATTAACCAATGCTGGAATAAAAGCTGTAGCACCGGGTAAACATTGTACTTGTATATTATTACGCACACATTCTCTTACAATTAAAAAGGCGGGGTCTGAAATGCCTGGTGTGCCTGCATCAGTGAGCAAAGCCATTTTTTTTCCATCGGTTAATTGTTGAATTAAGTGTTGCAATATTTTATGTTCATTATGTTGATGATAGGGGGTAAGTGGAATGTTGATATTATAATAATTCAGTAACTTGATTGAGGTACGAGTATCTTCCGCTAAAACAACATCTACTTGTTTAAGCACCTCTAATGCTCGCAGTGTAATATCGCCTAAATTGCCTATGGGCGTTGGAATAATGTATAACAATATGTTTATTTTAAATTATAAATGCTAAATAAAAAAGCCAAAGATCTTCATTCAAAATTTAAATAAATTATTCTTTTGTTCGCTGTAAAAATAACGATAATAATATATATATAACCAGTATAACTGGAGCTGCGAGCCATTTCAAAAAAAGAACAGCACATATAGATATAAAAACAAGCAGTAGTTTAACAGCATTGGGTTTTAAGCCACCGGGTTCTATTTTTAAACTCATTAAAGGTAAGCGAGAGAGCATTAAAAAACTAAGTACAAAAGTGATTGCATATAAAATCCATTTATTTAAAATAAGATGATTAAGGTTAAAATAATTAAAATGCAACATAAATGGAAGCGATGCTATTACTAGAGCTGGGGTGGGTATGGGAAGCCCAATAAAATGATAAGTTTGACGAGTATCAATATTAAATCTAGCTAAACGGTAAGCACCGGCTATAGGAAGCACTAGAGAAGGAAACAAATAAAGAATGGAAATGTCTAAGCCATTTTCTTGCTGAGCATAACTTAAGCGAAGTAATTGATACATAATTAATCCGGGTGCTACACCAAAACTTACTACATCACACAAAGAATCTAATTGTTTACCTAATTCAGATTGCGCTTTACACAAACGAGCGATAAAGCCATCCATAAAATCTATACCGGCAGCTATAAAAATGCAAATAGCACCCCAAGTAATTTTTTCTGGAAGGTTTAATATAGTTTCATTATCATTAATAATTATAATAGACTCATTGGTTTGTAAAATAAATATGATGGCTAGGCAACCAGCTAATAAATTACAAAGGGTAATGATGTTGGGAATTTGCTTCATAACACGCAAATTAGCAAATGTGGAAATGAAAATCACCTAATATATTACTTTCTTATTTTTGGTTGTGTTACAAAATGTATGATGAATAAAAAGCAGTAGGGCATTAACTTTGAGATATGATAATAGAAAAACAAGTTAGCTGCCCTTACTGCCGAAGCATAAAAGTAGTAAAGAATGG
>Ga0116193_1001446_pt1 | contig 19614 bp, 13 predicted proteins | sample AD_UKC115_MetaG_FD_89892 | JGI IMG/M metagenome (GOLD analysis project Ga0116193, IMG submission 89892) | Active sludge microbial communities of municipal wastewater-treating anaerobic digesters from Hong Kong - AD_UKC115_MetaG | ecosystem: Engineered > Bioreactor > Anaerobic > Digestate... | reverse complement strand
TGCGTATTCAATGCCGGCATTCCCGTGCTCGTGGTGCCAGATACCGCCCCGCTGGCCACGGTTGGCGAGCACATCCTGATCGCCTGGAACGGCAGTCGCGAGGCGACGCGCGCGGTGCAGGGCGCCCTGCCCCTGCTGCAGACGGCGAAACGCGTGAGTGTGCTCGACGGCAGCGACCCGCAGGTCGGGCCGGGCGTGCTGCACCTGCCGCGATTTGGTCTGGCCGCACATCTCGAGCAGCATGGCGTGACCGCCGAATTCGTCCCCTTCACGACCGGCAGCGACCGTGGCGAGGCGATCCTCGCCGCGGCCCATGCGTGCGGCGCTGACCTGATCGTGATGGGTGCCTGGGGCCATTCGCGGTTGACCGAACTCGCGCTCGGCGGAACGACGCGCGCCCTGTTCCGCAGCAGCGACATGCCGCTCCTGGTCGCGCACTGAACCGAAAAGCCCTGGCGCCCGGCGGGTGTGGGTGCCTGCGCGTGATACGCAGGCAACGAGCGCGCACGGTGCGCAAGGGCCGTACGGAGCGTGGGCGCCCTCCGCCGTGATCCACCCGGGGAACCGGCGGCGTGCCGGCCACCGGCCTGCACAAGCAGACCGCGTGACGGCACGTGGTTTATGCTGGGTCAGTGCCGGTGCGATCCGATCCCGGCGGGAGGGAAAACATCATGCGCGTTCAAGCGGCGGTCGCGATCGCATTGCTCCTGTCCGGGGTTCCCACCCGTGCGCAGCAGTTTCTCGGCGAGATAGCTGCCGGCTGCACCGCACTGCCGGCCAGCCATGTGCAGACCCTGACCCTGTCCGCCGACGTGACGCGTGGCAGCACTCTGATCGTCGCCGCCGTCGCCGATGCCGACTCGCTCGCCAACCTGATCGTCAGCGACGCGGTCGGCAACTACTTCACGCCGATGGGCGGGTATCGGGATCCACAGCGTAAACGCGTGGCGGTGGCGATGCGCTCGCCGATCAAGTTGCCGCTTTCCGCCGGCAGCAACATCAACATCCAGTACTGGATGGGCGGGTCCGGGGAATCGAGCTGCGCGGCGGTCTATGTGTTCCGTGGCGTGGCCGCCACACGTGCGGTGCTCGATCGCGTCGGCTACGGCGCCGGCACGTCGGCAGCGCCGACGCTGCGCGCGATGGGGACGACCGTCGCCTCGTCCGATCTGGTCCTCGCCGTGCTCGCCTACGACGGCAGTCCCGGTGCGGCGACGTTCGTCGCACCGGCGACCGCGCTCGGGACCCACTGCACGGGCGACTCGGCCCTGTGCATGAACGGCGCCTATTTCTTCACGGCTGCGGCAAGCACACCGGCGGTCACCACGAATCTCGGCGCGAGCCGCAACTGGGTCGGGCTGCTCGGCACGATTTATGCCGATGTGCTGTTCGCCGACGATTTCGACTGAGCGTGCCGATGGCTATTGCTGGGCCTGGGATGTGTTCGGCGCACCGTTGACGGTGTTCGCGTAGATCCGGTTCGTGCTGAACGAGGTGATGATCCCGCTGCTGGAAGCGAGCACTCCGTTCGCATTGCCGCTGATGCTGTTGTTGCCGATCATGGCCGTCGCCGAACTGCCCGACACCAGAACGCCGGCCGCACCGTTATCGTTGACCACGGAGTCCTGCAACGCCAGGCGCGCGCTGTTCCCGGCGCTCGAGACGATGAAGGCGCTGCCGTCGTTGCGGCTCGCATCGATGTTGCGGGCCATTACGATGCCACCTGGTCCGATGTCCACGCCGTTGTAGCCCTCGAACAATCGCACGCCCTCGAGCGTGACCCGAGCCGATCCCGCGCCTGTAGGCGCCACCTTGATGCCGGCGTAGGTCGTGCCTGCCGGATTGGAACTGATGCCGGTGTTCGCGATCAGCGTGTTGCGCACAAGAACGGAAGCGACCGAAGTCGGCACGATGTCGATTCCGTTCTGGCTGAAGGTTTCTATATTGCAGTTCTCGACCGTGAGCGAGCGCCCGGACAGAAAGCGGATGCCATTAAAGCCGAGGGTGGCAGTCGACCCGCCCTGGATGTTGAGACCACGCAATATCACGACGACCGTGCCCGGCGAGGCCGTGGCCGAATCGTTAACGATAATCCCGTTCGCACCGGACGCGAGGACGCCGGCCACCGCGCCGTCGGTCTCGATGGTGATCGACTTGGTGATGGTCACGGCGCCGAAACCACCCGGATCGAGGACACTGATGATGCCCGTATTCGCAGTCTTGGAAATCGCGCCGGCGAAGGTCTTGCAGGGCGCGGTTCGCGAACAGGGATTCACGTCATCGCCGACGCCGGAGACCCAGGTGCGGACCGCCTGCGCCTGAGCCGTGGCCAGGCCGGACAGGAACAACCCGATCGTCCACAGGACGCGTGCCGAGATGCTGCGCATGATCATACCCTCCGCTTGTGCGGACCGAGGTTAGCACTGCAAGGGCCGCCGCGTCGCGTCGGGTGGATCTCCCGCGCCCGGCGTGCGCGGCGGGAATCCTGGGCCGCTGCCATGCCAATGATCACGGAGTCAGTGCGGCTTCGCTCCATCCTCGGCGCGGCGATCCTCGACCTGCACGACCCGGCCGCTCACGATCCAGACGGTAATCACGCGACCCTTGCGGGTGTAGGTCCAGATCTCCATCGCCGGCGAGGTGTCGTCGGCCGCGATCCGGTCGATCCGGTCCGGCTCACCGCCCGCCTCGCGCACCTTGCCCACTTCGTCACCCTTGGCGACGAGGCGCTTGCCGAGCAGCGCGCTCTGCGCATCCACCGTGCCCGCAGCCGCCGCCAGGACCAGGCTGGCGCAACGTATCGCGAATCGCATACTGGACGTTCCCCGCCGGCTATTTCGACGCCACGATCCGGACCGCTCGCGGCGGCGGCGAGACTACGTCGCGATGCGGACAGTTCCGTGACGGCGCAGGCTCGATACGCCACCGAAGACATGAATCCGGTGATGGGCGCCGGCGCACCCGAGTCCCGGCAGGTTCAGGGGCGGAACCGCCAGAAGCGCTCCATCTCGAGATAGGTGAACGAGGCCGACCAGGTGACCAGCACGAAGCCGGTGATCGCCTCGGTGCCGACCAGGAAACGCAGCGGGCCGACCGGCATGATGTCGCCAAGGCCGAGCGTCGAGAAGATCACGGCCGAGAAGTAGACCGAGTCGAGCAGATGGCCGCTGGTGGTGCCGAGTACCTGTCCACAATCCGGCCAGTGCAGCAATCCCCAGACGGTCACGCCAAACACCCAAATCTCGGCGATGTGCAGGCTGAGAACGGAGGCGATGCCGATCAGCAATTTGCCGCGCTTGAGCGCGTTGTGCCGCGCGAGCAGGCGCGAGACCAGGATCAGCCCCTCGTAGTGGATCAGCACGACCGCGGCGACGGCCAGGAAAGTGGCCAGGACGACCGCGAGGTTCGCACCCAGGTTGTTGTACATGCGCCGGCGCAGCGGATCGGGGAAGCCGTGCACGCTACGGCAACTATGGCCCAGACTCAATCCTGGCCACATCCGCGATGTTCGTCTGCCGGTGCCGTCCTCGTTACCTCTGGACGATGCAGTCTGCGCTGCGCAAGAAACCGGTGCGCCATGCAAGCCCGTCCCCTGTCCGATCGTGAACTCAGACAACTCGCCAAACTCGACCGCATGCTCCAGCGCGGACGCTGGCACATGGCCTTGCGCGGCTTCCTGGCCGGCGCTCTCGGTGGAGGTCTGTTCGTCCTGCTGATGCGGCTCGTCTCGTCGGGCCGAGGTACGACCACGCTCTCGCCACCGACGGGCAACGAAGCGCATCCAGCGCTGGAATGGGCGATCTACTGGCTGGCGGGCTATCTCGGGCCATTCGGTGCGTTTGCGCTCGTCAGCGCCCTGGTCTTCGGCGGTGCCTTCGCGGTCATGGGCTGGGGCCGCCTGTGGAATGCCATGGTCGGGCGCCACGCCTGGCTCGCCTTCCACGCCGAGGCCCACGCCCAGTTCAAGCCGGCATTCCGTTCCCAACGACATTAGCAGACGATCGAGAAGCGCCACGCCCGGTACGCGGCGCGTCGCTGGACGGGCATGGCGTGGCATCAAAACACTGGTTACATCGTGATGCGCGTCACGATACGGCGGATCGGGCCGATGCAAGGATCGGCGCCGCCATGGATCCGGCTCACGCGAAAGGACTTCCGCATGCGCATCCACCCCGCTCTCGCATTTAGCCTTCCGCTCGCGCTCGTCGCGATGCCGGCCGGCGCCGCCATCGACAACGTCTTCTCGACGAGTTTCGAGCCGGCCTGGATTTCGGGATACCACGTCGGCTACCAGCGTGACCTGTATCCGCTCGACGAAATCGATTTCGCCTCGCTGACCCATCTGATCGTCGGCCGTGTCACGCCGAACGCCGACGGCACGCTGACCAAGACCTTCGACATCGATGCGGTGCAGGGTCCCGCGTGGGCGCAGCAAGCCACCGCGGCAGCCCATGCCGCCAGCGTGAAGGCAATCCTGATGATCGGTGGCGCCGGCGAGCATGCCGGCTGGGTCGGCGCTGCCTCGCCGGCCAATCGCGCAACGTTCGTGGCCAACCTGCTCGCGACGATGGACGGCCTCGGTTTTGACGGCCTCGACCTCGACTGGGAGCCGATCGACCCGAGCGACGAGCCCGACTTCATCGCCCTCGCCCAGGCACTGCGCCAGGCACGTCCAAACATGCTGCTCAGCGTGCCGGTCAACTGGGTCAGCAGCAATCTCGCCGCCACGCCGGATCCGTTCTACGGGGACATCGCGCCGTTGTTCGACCAGATCAACATCATGAGCTACGCCATGGCCGATGGCTGGGGCGGCTGGCTGAGCTGGCACACCGCGGCACTCACCGGCAGCGCCGGCAACACGCCGAGCTCGATCGATACCAGCGTCGAGTTCTACCTGCGGTCGGGCGTACCGCGCACACGACTCGGCCTCGGCATCCCGTTCTTCGGTTCGTGCTGGCAGGGCGTGACCGGGCCACGGCAGAGCGGCGGCTTCGTCGTCGCCGGCGACGGCACCATTACCTATCGCCACATCGTGCTCGACTACTACGACCCGGGACGCCACAACTGGGACGCAGAGGCCCTGGTGCCGTGGCTCGGCGCGGCCAACGCGTTCGGCCCGGCCCAGTGCACGTTCCTGTCCTACGACGACGAGCAGTCAATCGCCGCCAAGGGTGCGTTCGCCAGACGGCTCGGCCTCGGCGGCACGATCATCTGGACGATCGGCGAGGGCCATATCCCGGAGCTGCCGGCCGGCCAGCGCGATCCCTTGCTCAAGGCGGTCAGGGTGGGGTTTTGAGCGCCGCAAGCGCAATCTCGGCCGAATGCTTCATGTCATGTACGCGGATTAGATGGCATCACGGATGTCATCTGAACTCACGCGGACGGATGAATTACCTTGGTCTTGCTAACCGCACTTGCTGTAGCCGCAATTGAGGCAGGTCGCGCAGCCGTCCATTACGACGGTCGCGTTGGTGTTGCACTTGTGGCACAGGGTCGCGCCGGGCGGGAAGCCACCGGCTTCGGCGGGTTCGAGGTAATCGTCGGCAGTGGCCGTGGGCGGATCGGATTTCTTCTTCGTACCGGCGGCTCTCGACTCGTAGGCCGCGCGCTTCTCGGCGATCAGCCGGCGCTGCTCGGCACTCATTTCGGGGTCGTGGATCAGGCCGATGGTCTTCAGGTGCTGCTCGATGACCGCGCCGAGTTCGGCGACGATGCTCGGCATGTACACGCCGCCGGCCTTGAAGTAGCCGCCACGCGGATCGAACACGGCCTTGAGTTCCTCGACGAGGAAGGTCACGTCGCCGCCCTTGCGGAACACCGCCGACATGATGCGGGTCAGCGCCACGATCCACTGGAAGTGGTCCATGTTCTTCGAGTTGATGAAGATCTCGAACGGACGGCGCAGCTCGTGCTCGGTGCCGGGGTTGAGCACGATGTCGTTGATGGTGACGTACAGCGCGTGCTCGAACAGCGCGGACTTGATCTTGTAGGTCGCTCCGACGAGGGTGTCCGGACGCTCGAGCTTCTCGTGCATCTGGATCACTTCGGCGGCCGGCGTCTGCGGATGGCTCTCGGCAACCGTGGCCGGTGTGGACTGGGCCTTGTCCTCGGGCTTGCTGACCGCATAGCCCTTGATCTTCTTGTCGATCTTGATGGTCATCGCGTACTCCTTGGGCGTGCCGCCGCGGGTCGGGTCGCGCCCGGCCGGATCAGGCGGGCGGCGTGACGCGCGGACCCGCGCGACGGTACTGCAGGTGACACACGGCGAAGGCCGCGCGCCGGGTCGGATCCGTCCACCCCGCAGGGTGGAAAGGACTCCGCGCCGGCGGACCGGCGCGGAGTCGGAGTCGGGCTGTGGCGCGGTCACCCGCGCCTGGCAGTGGGCCTCGGGTTCGCCGCCGTGATCGCAGCGCCCCGACCTGAGACGGGAGCGCCGCAGCCTCGACGGCGTCCCGTGTTCCGCTCCGCTTGCGGAGCGGGGCCGACCCTTACTTGCGCCGGCCGGCCGCCTTCTTCGCGGCTTTCTTGGGTGCCGCTTTCTTCATCGCGGCCTTCTTGGCGGGCTTCTTCGCGGCGACCTTCTTGGCCGCTTTCTTCGCTGCCGCCTTGTTCACGACCTTCTTGGCCGCTTTCTTGGCGACCTTCTTCGCAGCCTTCTTGGGTGCTGCCTTGCCGGTCGCCTTCTTGGCGGCTTTCTTCGCCGCCTTCTTCGGTGCTGCCTTCTTCGCGGCTGGTTTCTTTGCTGCCGGCTTCTTCGCTGCCGGTTTCTTTGCTGCAGCCTTCTTGGCCACGACCTTCTTCGCCTTGCTCACGACGGCCTTGACCTTGCGGCGAATCGTCTTGCCGGCATCGGCGGCCACGTTGCTGACGGTGGCAAGGGCGGCCTCGGCCTGCTGGACGACGGTCTCGCCGATGTTTTCGGCGGTTTCTTTCGCGCTTTCCAAAGCGTTGTTCAGCGTCTCACCTACGGTGTGCATGGTGTTCCCCTCCGGCTCCTCGTACGGGTTGGTCAGAACTTGCCGTAGTAACCCTCTTTCAAGGCATCGAACAAATTGGCGGCGGTGTGGATCTCGCCGTCATATTCGATTTCTTCGTTACCCCTGGCCTCGACAACACTACCGTCCTCGAGCTCGAAACGGTAGATGGTGTTCTCGAGATCGGCCTCCTTCACCAGCACGCCCTGGAATGCGGCCGGATTGAAGCGGAACGTGGTGCAGCCCTTGAGGCCCTGGCGGTAGGCATAACGGTAGATGTCCTTGAAGTCCTCGTACGGGTAGTCCGTGGGGACGTTCGCGGTCTTGGAGATCGACGAGTCGACCCATTTCTGCGCGGCGGCCTGGATGTCGACGTGTTCGGTCGGCGTGATGTCGTCGGCGGCGACGAAATAGTCGGGCAGCCGCTCGTCGGGCTTGTCGGAGAATGGCATCGCCTTGGCGTTGATCAGCTCCCGGTAGGCGAGCAGCTCGTAGCTGAAGACCTCGACCTTCTCCTTGGTCTTGCGGCCTTCGCGGATGACGTTGCGCGAGTAGTGGTGCGCGAACGACGGCTCGATGCCGTTCGAGGCGTTGTTCGCGAGCGACAGCGAAATCGTGCCGGTCGGTGCGATGGACGTGTGATGGGTGAAGCGCGAGCCGGACTCGGCGAGCTCCGCGACCAGTTCCGGCGCCACTCCGGCCACGCGCTGCATGTAGCGGCTGTAGCGCGCGTGCAGGAGGCGGCCCGGCACGCGATCACCGACCTTGTAGCCGTCGGCAGCCATTTCCGGGCGCTTGCGCAGCATGTCGCCGGTCACTTCGAATTCCTCGGTCATGATCGGCGCCGGGCCCTTCTCGCGCGCCAGCGACAGCCCGACCTCCCAGCCGGCCAGCGCCATCTCGCGCGAGACCTGCTCGGTGAAGTCGCAGGACTCCTTCGAGCCGTATTTCATGCGCAGCATCGTGATCGTGCTGCCGAGACCGAGGAAGCCCATGCCATGGCGGCGCTTGCGCAGGATCTCGTCGCGCTGCTGCGGCAACGGCAGGCCGTTGATCTCGACGACGTTGTCGAGCATGCGCGTGAACACGCGCACGACCTCCTTGTATTCGTCCCAGTCGAAACGCGCCTTCGGGCCGAACGGATCGCGCACGAAGGTGGTCAGGTTGACCGAGCCTAGCAGGCAGGACCCGTACGGCGGCAGCGGCTGTTCGCCGCAGGGGTTGGTGGCACGGATGTTCTCGCACCACCAGTTGTTGTTCATCTGGTTGACGCGGTCGATCAGGATGAAGCCCGGCTCGGCGTAGTCGTACGTCGAGACCATGATCATGTCCCACAGATGACGCGCCTTGACGTGGCCGTAGATCTTGCAGGCCACCAGCCCGTCGTCGCGGGTGATGTAGTTGCGCGCGGTCGGCCATTCGCGCCAGACGACTTGCGAGGCATCGCCGAGGTCTAGCTCGTCCTGTTCCTTGACGTGCACCGGGAACACCAGCGGCCAGTCGGCGTCGCTCTCGACGGCTTCCATGAAGCCGTCGGTGATCAGCAGGGAGAGGTTGAACTGACGCAGGCGGCCGTCCTCCCGCTTGGCGCGGATGAACTCCTTGACGTCCGGATGGGAGACGTCAAACGTGCCCATCTGCGCGCCGCGGCGGCCGCCCGCGGAGCTGACCGTGAAACACATCTTGTCGTAGATGTCCATGAAGGACATCGGGCCCGAGGTGTACGCGCCGGCGCCGGCGACGAACGCGCCGCGCGGACGCAGCGTCGAGAACTCGTAACCAATGCCGCAGCCGGCCTTCAAAGTCAGGCCCGCCTCGTGCACCTTGCCGAGGATGTCGTTCATCGAATCCTCGATGGTGCCCGACACCGTGCAGTTGATCGTCGAGGTCGCCGGCTTGTGTTCGAGCGCGCCGGCGTTCGAGGTGATGCGTCCGGCCGGAATCGCGCCACGGCGCAGCGCCCACAGGAAGCGCTCGTACCAGTACTTCTGTTTCTCGGGAGTGGCCTCGACCTCGGCGAGCGCTCTGGCAACACGCTGATAGGTGTGGTCGATACTCGCATCGACCGGTTCACCCCGCTTGGTCTTCAAGCGGTACTTCTTGTCCCAGATGTCGTAGGAAGCCGGCTGCAGCGGAATGGTGACCGCGCCGCGGGCGAGCTCTTCGAGGCGCACCGTGCTCATTTCGTATTCGTCCTCCCGGTCCTTGAGTTGATCCCGTGCCCGACAGGCACGGACGCTCGCCCCGCAGACGCCAGGAAGGGACCGGCTCGACGACGTGGCGACCTGCGGGAGCAGGCCTGTTGCCGACCCGCCTGTCCGAGTCGTCGATCACGTCATCCGCCCTGCGGATCCGCCCTGGAACACTACACGGCTCCAACCCCATCCTTTGGGAGACAGGTGTCGGAGTAACCACAACATCTTGTGATTGCGAGCAATGCGAAACTAACCGCCGACCGAACACCAAGTCAACCAATTTTTCCCGTCATGCGACGCAGCTCGCAGGCCCGGCAACCCGGTCGGTGCGCTGCCTTGACGACAGCGCGCTTGCAGCCGGAAACCGTGTCCCCACTCTGCGGTCAGTGTGGCGTTCCCGCCTGCACCTCCGAGGTATCACGACGATGCGAATCCTCCGCCCCGCCCGCCTGTCCGGCGCCATGCTGGCCCTTGCCGCCGCAATGACCTGCCCGGCCCCGTCCGTCATGGCCGCTCTGCCGGCGGCGGTGGACGGCCAGGCCCTGCCCTCGCTCGCGCCGATGCTAGAGAAGGTGACGCCGGCGGTGGTCAACATCTCCTCGAAGACGCGCGTGAAGGTGCGTGACCCGCTGCTCGACGATCCCTTCTTCCGGCGTTTCTTCGGCGTGCCCGACATGCCACGCGAACGGATCGAACAATCGCTCGGATCGGGTGTGATCGTCGATGCGGCCAAAGGTCACGTGCTGACCAACAACCATGTGATCGAAGGCGCCGACGACATCACGGTGACGCTGCACGACGGCCGCTCGCTGAAGGCCAGACTGATCGGCACCGATCCGGATACCGACATCGCGGTGATCGAGATTCCGGCCGAAAACCTCACCGCGCTGCCGCTCGCCGACTCCTCGCGCGTGCGGGTCGGCGATTACGTGGTCGCGGTCGGCAACCCGTTCGGTCTCGGCCAGGCGGTGACCTCGGGCATCGTCTCGGCGCTCGGCCGCAGCGGCCTGCGCGGTCTCGGCTACCAGAACTTCATCCAGACCGATGCCTCGATCAATCCGGGCAACTCCGGCGGCGCGCTGGTCGACCTGCACGGCGAGCTGGTCGGCATCAACTCGGCGATCTACAGCCCGTCGGGCGGCAACGTCGGCATCGGTTTCGCGATTCCGTCGAATCTGGCCGGCGACGTGATGCGCCAGCTCGTGCGCACCGGCACGGTCAGGCGCGGCTCGCTCGGCGTGGAGGCGCAGGACCTGACCCCGGAGATCGCACGCCTGCTCGGCGTGCCGCCGGGCAAGGGCGCGGTGATCACCCGCGTGCTCGCCGATTCGCCGGCCGAGAGTGCCGGCGTACATGCGGGTGACTTGGTGGTCGCGGTGAACGGCCAAGTCGTCAACAGCATGCAGGACCTACGCAATGCCGAAGGCCTGCTGCCAGTCGGCAGTACGCTTGAGCTGAAGCTGCTGCGCGACGGCGAGACCCAGGTGCTCTCCACGCGCCTCGCGGCTCCCGCACACGCGACCACGAGCGGCCAGCAGATCGATCCGCGTATGGCCGGCGCGGAGTTCGGCGAGATCGGCGAACGTCTGCGCCAGCAGGGCCTCGCCGGCGCGAGCGTGGTGAGCGTCGCGGCCGGCAGCCGCGCGGCCACGAACGGCCTCAAGGCCGGCGACGTGATCGTCGCGGTCAACCAGGTGGATCTGCGCAGCCTCGCCGACCTCGCCAAGCTCAGCAAGCGCCAGCCGCGTCAGCTGCTGCTGACCGTGGTGCGTGGGCACAACGCGTTCTTCGTACTCTGCGAGTGACGGCGCGACCCGAGCGGAAGGAGCGTGGTATCGTTTTGCGCCCCGCTCCCCGCCCGCATTCCGTGATGCATGCCCTGCCACGACGTCGTATCCCGTTCCTCGCTGCGCTCGCCTTCGTCGGGCTCTTCCTGCTGAGCCCGCAGGCAATCGCTGCAGGCGACAAGAAAGCCAAGGCAGCCACCGGCCCCAGGCCGGCTGCGATGAGCGCGCCCCTGAAAGGCACACTCGTCTGGCGTGGCGACATCACCACCGCACGCGCGTTCATGTTCGATCTCGCCAAGGACTACGAGCGCGAGGCACGCGTGCGCATCGAGGTCAACCCGTTCAGCACGCTGGCCGGTCTCGACGCGGTCACGACCGGCACCGCCGATTTCGCAGGCAGCGCGCGGCCGGCGCATGCCAAGCGTCCCGAGGAAGGCGGCCTGCGCTTCATCCCGGTCGCCTACGACGCGCTGGTACTGATCACCTACCCCGGCAATCCGGTCGGCAGCGTCACGCTCAAGGACGTCTGGCGGCTCTATTACGGCAAGGCCACCAACTGGAAGGAACTCGGCGGGCGCGATGCAGCGGTCAACATGTATGCGGTCGCCGGTCCGCTCGACGGCGTCGAATACAGCCTGCGCAGCCTCCTGTTCGAGAACGGTGACCAGCGCGTCGCCGCACCGCGCCTCTACCTCAACGCGAGCAAGCTCGAGGAGGCAATCACCCTCGATCCGGTCGGTTTCGGCGTGACCACGCTCTCCGGCATCAGCGGCAACACCAAGGTGAAGGTGCTCGGCGTGGAGGGCGTGATGCCCTCGCTGGCGAATATCGGCGACGGCAGCTATCCGCTCTACACGCCGCTCTATCTGGTCGTGCGCGAGGATGCCCCGCAGGCCGGGAAGGTGATGGAGTTCGTCGCCTGGCTGGACGGCCCCACCGCACGCAATACCCTGCGCAGGCATCAGCTGCTGCCCTACGGTGAAGGCAGCGCGCTGGCCACACGCGAAACCGAGCGCCTCGCGATGATCGAGACTAAGGTCAACGCCACGCCAGTAGCCGCGCCGTCGGCGACGGTCGAGTCCCTGGTGCGCTCGGCGCCGACCTCGCCGCGGACCGCCGCCGCGAAGGAGCGCGAGGCCGAGGCGCGCGCGCGCCAGGCCGCCAGCAACAAGGCCGAGCAGGCCACGAAAGACGGCCACGAGTAGGCTCGCGCATGGACAACTCGGGTTCTTTTCGCGCCAGCGGATCGCGCGGCCACGACGGATGCCGGTGCCATCCGCGACCGGCCATCGCGGCTTTCCTCATGTCCCGGTGATTCAGCTGCCATGCGCATTCTGGCGATCAGTCTCGATCTCGACGACACGCTCTGGCCGATCCTGCCGGTGATGGCGCGCGCCGAGGAACGGCTCGATGCCTGGCTGCGCCGGCATTGCCCAGCCGTGGCCGAAACCCACCCGATCCCGGCGATGCGTGCGCTGCGCGAGCGCATCGCGGCCGAGAACCCGCACCTCGCACATGACTTCACCGCGCAGCGTCTCCTCACGCTGCAAGCGGCGCTCGAACCGCACGGCTACGGAGCGGACCATCAGGAACTGGCCTTCGCCGAATACATCGCCGCACGCAACGAGGTCGAGCCGTATGTCGACGCGTTGCCCGCGCTGCGCCGCCTCGCCGCACGCGTGCCGCTGGTCAGCGTGACCAACGGCAACGCCGATCTAGAGCGCATCGGCCTGCGTCACTACTTCGCCACCTGCGTTTCGGCGCGCGAGCATGGCATGGCCAAGCCGGCACCGGCGATCTTCCACGCGGCCTGCGCACGCCTCGGCATCGCGCCGGAGTACGTGCTGCACGTCGGCGACGACCCGCTGCTCGACGTGCACGGCGCGCGCACGGCCGGCCTGCGCGCCGCATGGCTGAACCGCACGGGCGCGGCAGCACCCTCGGGCCTGCTCGCCGCCGACTTCACCGTCACCGATCTGCTCGATCTCGCCGAACGCGTCGAAGCCCTGCTCGATGCGCCGGCCGGCACGGCGCCATCGCATACCGCCGCCTCATGACCGGCTCCGCTCCCCCGTCAGGAACGCCCATGCCCGGACTCGTCGATCTGCGTCGCAGCAAGGCCCCGGTCGAACTCATTGCGGTCACGCCCGCCACGCTCGAGGCGGCACTCGTCGAACTCGGCCCCGCCGCGCGGCGCTGGGCGAGCGCACAGGACTTCCGCGGCGACGCGGGCAGCTGCTGCCCGTTACCGCAGGCGGACGGCAAGGTGGCCGCGATCCTGGGCGGCGTCAGCCGCGGCGATGACCTCTACGCGCTCGCCGCGCTGCCCACACGGCTGCCCGCCGGCGATTACGCGCTCTCGACACGCGGCCTCGCACTCGACGCGCCACGCGTGGCACTCGGCTGGGCATTGGCGAGCTACGAGTTCACGCGCTATCGCAAGCCGCGTCGCGCCGGGGCGCGGCTGGCCGTGCCCACGGCCGTGCTCAAGACCGTCGCCCCGCTGGCCGCGGCGAGCTGTCGCGTGCGCGATCTGGTCAACACGCCGACCGAGGACCTGGGCCCGGCCGAACTCGCCACTGCGGTCCGGGAACTCGCCGACGAACACGCCGCGGGCTATCGCGAGTGGGTCGGCGAAGCCTTGCGACGTGCGGATTTCCCGGCCATCCATGCAGTCGGCCGCGCCAGCCATCGCGAGCCGCGACTCGTCGAGCTGACTTGGGGCAAACGCGGCCCGCACGTGGCGATTATCGGCAAGGGCGTGTGCTTCGATACCGGCGGCCTCGACCTCAAGACCGGCGACGGCATGCGCTGGATGAAGAAGGACATGGGCGGCGCCGCGCACGCGATTGCACTGGCCGGTCTGATCCTCGACGCGAAGCTGCCGATCCGCCTGACCCTGCTGATCCCCGCCGTGGAAAACGCGATCGCCGCGAATGCACTGCGTCCCGGCGAAGTGATCCGCACCCGTGCCGGGATCAGCGTGGAGGTCGACAACACCGATGCCGAGGGCCGCCTGATTCTCGGCGACGCCATGGCCTATGCCGCCGAACAGAAACCGGACCTGATCCTCGACCTGGCCACGCTCACCGGCGCCGCGCGCATCGCGCTGGGCCCGGACCTGCCGGCACTGTTCACCAACCGTGACGAACTCGCCGAGGAACTCCTCGCCGTCGCGCGCGACATCCAGGATCCGCTCTGGCGCCTGCCGTTGTGGCGTCCGTATCTGACGATGCTCGAATCCTCCTGCGCGGATCTCGCCAACGCCGGACCCTCGCGCCATGCCGGGGCGATCACCGCCGCGCTCTATCTCGAGCGCTTCGTGCCCGAGTCGCAAGCGTGGCTGCATCTGGACACTTACGCCTGGAACGATGGCGAGCGCCCCGGCCGCCCGCGCGGCGGCGAGGCGCAGGGCCTCCGCGCCTGCTTCGAGATGCTGCGTCGACGCTACGGCGAAAAAAATTGAACGGCCGGAAGCGGCAGGCTGTTTCTCAACAGCCTGCCGCCTTTTCGATCACGGGGACATCCATGAATGTCCCCGGTTGTCATAGCACGCCCTGATCAAGAAACGAATCAAAGGTCTACCTCGGTCGGCGAGCGTGGCTTGGTCTTCTTTCCGGCTCCATTTGGGGTTACGACGACTTCCTCCGCATTGAGACTCGGATATACCAGCATCCCATCGTCACCATGCCACTCTCCTTTCACAGTGCCTTTGTCACCGTGGACAAGTGGCGAAGAAGGGTCACCGGCACCCGCATGGACTAGAGCGATCTGGATCTTTACCTCAAGCTCTTGATAATCCTCGATGAGCTGCTGCAACAACGGCTGGTAGATATAGAGGTTTTCCATATCCGAAATCCCCTTCCCGTTGTTGTAGACGCGATTCAGATCATCGATCTCAGCCTTGACCTTGTCCTGTTGCTTTTCGAGATCCAGGACCTTGCGGACTTGTGCTGCATGCTCGGGGCCAAGAATCGTCCCGATGACCATGCGCTTGCTCTTGTATTTAGGCTGACCAGCACTACCCGCTTTCACTGACTTGCCCGAATTGGGCGCAGCAGGCTGGTTCTTGCGCGCCGACTTCGGGTCCACGGTGGGCTTGACGATCTGTTGCGGGCCGGTATTTGGGCGCAATGCCGCGTTGGCGGTCCTGTCGGTAATCCGCGCAGCACCCGGCTGAGGTACTCCGTGTATGCCTGCATTGTCGACAGCCGCCACGTTACCTCGACTGGTATCGCTGCCGGCAGCGATCGCGGGCCCGATCGGTCCACCGTTGGCGTTCACGGTCATGCCCCCGGGAACCGGTGAGGAGGGGCCTGAGCTTTGGCCCGCCCCTCCTTTTGTGGTGGTCACGCAGGTTACAGTACGACTATCCCCTGAGCAGACGGTATTCTGCTGAACTTGGAGCCCGCTCGGGTCGACCAGGTTAAGCGGCGAGTTCATCACGTAGCTGTAGGGGTTCCAGCTCTGCCCGAAGCCTGGCAGGCTGACGAGCGGATCGGCGGTCAGGAAGCGCTTCATCGCCGGGTCGTACAGACGGCCGCGGAAGTTGATCAGGCCGAACGTCTCTTCGTGCTCCTGGCCGGTGAAGCCCTGCTTGACCGGACCGAGCACGGCCGTGCTGGCGCTGCCGTCGGCGTTGATGCGCTCGCCGAACGGATCGAAGTACGGACGATCGACCACCGACCAGGTGCCGTCGATCACCACGCCCGTGGTGCCGAGCGCATCGCTCAGCGGATAGAGCGTGCGGTTCGTCACCGTGGGCTCGTCGTAATGGACCTGCGCAACCGCACCGTCCGTGCCCTCGACGTGGAACACGTGCGTGGTGGTCTGGGCAGACTTGCGCCGCTCGTAAAGCCCGGGCAGATAGAACGTGCTGCCATCCGGACCGGCCTTGCCGATGCGCTGACCGGCGGCGTCGTATCGGAACTTCCAGGTGCCGGCCGCCGTCGTCACGCTCTTCGGCAGATCGAAGCCGTTGTAGACGAACTGCCGACCACCGGAATCCTTGTACATGCGGCCGAGTGCGTCATAGCCGTACTTGGCGAGGGTGCTGCCGAGGGTTTTCTGCAGGCTCGTCAACGTGTGTGGCTGCGTGCCATCCGGCTTGCCATAGCCGCGGTGTTCGGCGACCGCGCCGCTCTTGAGGATGTCGGTGAGGTTGCCGAGTACGTCGTAGCGGTAATCGGTGACCGGCGCGGCGGTATACGGCGTAGTGCTCGGCGAGCCGCTCGGCCGGTAGCCGAGTTCCCAATGGGTCAGTCGGTTCAGGCTGTCGTAGTCGAACAGCTCCTGACGCTGCACGGCGCCGTTGTCGGTGTTGCGGCCGCTGACCAGACCGTTGGCCCAATAGCCGTAACCGGCGCGGTACACCGTCTGGCCAGCGCGTGTGGCAGTCAGCAGCTGTAGCTGGCCGGTCAACGGGAAGTAGTCACGCTTCACGTCGATCGCGCCGGCGCCGAAATTGCCCTTGATCAGATTCAGTTCCGCGTCGCGCGCCTCGACCTGCCAGAGCCGCTGGTACGCCTGGCCCGGCGTGGCATCACCGATCTCCTTGAGATAGTCCCAGGCGTTGTAGCTGTACTGCACGGTGAAGCGCGGCCGCTTCGGCACGGTCGGATAGGCGAGCGTCGCGAGACGGCCCTGCGGATCGTAGGTGAGGTCGGTGCTGTAACTGCTCCCGTCGCTGTCGGTCAAGTCCATGCCGCGCAGGCGACCGAGGCCGTCGTAGCGATACGCGGTACGGATCTGGTCGGCGCTGAGCGACCAGGCGAGCTGGCCGACGCCGTTGGGGCTCGTGTCCCAGGCGAACGCCGTCTTGCCGTCCGTCGAGTCCTGCACGGTAGGACGACCGAGATCGTCGTAGCGGAAATCCGCGTACTGACCGGTGGCCGCATGCTCCTGATGGATGACGTCACCGAAGCCGTTGTAAGTGCTAACCGTCTTGCCGCGATCCGGTTCGTCGAGCAGGATGCGCCGGCCGCGCAGGTCGTACTGCATGCGCGTGACGTGCTGCTGCGGGTCGGTCACGGTGTCGATCAGATCGAACGGCGCGTAGGTGTAGGCGGTCTCGATGTTCTGCGTCGGCTGCCCGGTGGTGACGAGCACGTTGCCGGTGATCGTCACGCGGCCATCGACGTCCGTGATCGAATAGCTCTCGTGCTTGAGGACATCGAGGGTTCGCGTCTCGAACATCGACGGATAGCTGTGCTCGATGCGGCTGTTATCCGGGAAGAGGGTCGTCAACAGCCGGTCGAGCGTGTCGTAGCGGTATTGCGTGACGAGGCCACCGCCCGGCGTCGTGCCGGGACGCGAACGGCGCAGCAGCCTGCCGAGCGCGTCGTAGGTCGTGGTCGTGTACACCGGCGTTCCATCGAAGCCCTTGGCCGTCGTAGACAGGACATCACCGAGCGCGTTCGTCGCCACGCTGGAAGCCTGCTGGCCGACCGTCGTGGTCACGATCAGGCCGTTCATGCCACCGCCGAAGCCGTCCGGCCGGCCGGCGTAGGCGATGTTCGCTGCCTGCTCGCCGTCGCGCTGGATCGCGAGCACACGGCCCAGCGCGTCGTAGCTCGCGCGGGTCTGCACGCCGTTCACGTCCATGCTCGCCACGGTCACTCCGAATGCCGGGTGTACGGCGTACCACGTGGACGGGCGGCAGTCGCCGGTGCATGCGGGATCGCCGTGCTCGGCCCAGATCTGGCTCGGATGCACGCGCTCGTCGGCCGCGCCGGGATAGAGCGGCGAGTATTCGACGTGCGTCGTGCGTGTCGTTTCCTTCTCCGCCGTCGCGGTGACGGCCGTGAGCAGGCCGAAATCGTCGTAGGTGAATATCGTGGTCAGCGGCAGCGAAGGATCGGTGTTGCCTTTCTCCAGGTACATCGCCGCCAGCCGGCCGAGCGGGTCGTGGTCATAGCTCGTCGTGCGCGTGACCGGTGGCGGCAGGCCATCCGCTTCGGCGCGGATCGTGCTCTGCTCGCGCGGCAGGCCGATCAGCCAGTCGTCCACGCGGTTGTCGTACGTCGTGGTCACCCACTCGCCCACGCCCTTGGCCGTACTGCGGTACTGCTTGACGGGATTGCCGAAGTCGTCGAAGTCGGTGCCGCTGTCCACACGCCGTTGCGGCGCGCCGGACAGGTCGTAGGCCCACAGATGTTCGTGGAGCGGGTTCGCTCCGCTCCAGGTGCCCCAGTCGATGCGGAGCGCCGGTTTGCTGGCGGTGCCGCTGAGCTCCCACTCCTGCGTGTACGCCGTGCGCGGGAAGAGCACGAAGTTGCTGCCGCCGTTGAGGAGGCGCAGTTCGACGTCGGGATTCACCGTGCGCGTCACGCGCGCCCTGCTGACCCAGGCCGGACGGCTCTGCAACGGCGCCGGACAGTTCGACGGCACGTCGCCCTTGCCGCCCAGGCCCTGCTCCGGGCAGAGGACCGGCACCACCGTGGTCACCGCCTCGGCACGCCCGGCTTTCGGATAGACGTAGCGGTCCGCATAGCGCTGGCGGTGGTCGTAGGTGTAGGTGGTCTCGACGGGCTGGACCGGGTCCCAGATGCGGAACGTGCCGAAGCCGAGGAATCCGCGGCCACGCAGGTCGGAAACCGGATCCTCGTAACTGTAGTAGTACGTGCGCGCCGCACCGACCAGCGCCTGGATCGTGGCCGGATCGGCCACCTGGGCATACGAGGTCACCGAGCGCGCGACGACCAGACCGCTGCGCACGCAGCGCAGCGGATAGCTGCACGTATAGTCCGTCGTCTTCGCCACCGGCTTATCGGACCATTCCGTCGAATACTTGATTTCCTCGCGCGCCCAGCCGGCCTGCTCGTCGGTCACGCGGATCACGCGATCGCCAAGGTCGGGCTGCTGCTGCCAGATCTCGAAATTGCCCTTCGCGCCGCCGGCATGCCGCAGGATGTCCGGATAGCCGTCGCCGTTGAAATCGCCGACCTGCGCCAGCGACCAGCCCGGCGCGAGGCCGGCAACGTGGTCGGCGGCATCCGGCGAGACGCTCCAGCGGAAGGATTTGGTATCAAGCCGTGTGCCCGGCGCGACCAGATAGTCCATCTGCTGGAACGTGCCGTCGCCGCGCGAGATCAGCAGCGTGATGGTCGGATAGGGCGTGTTGTGGAACGTCACGATGTCCGCGCGCCCATCGCGGTTCAGATCGATGACGCGCACGCCCTTGTCGCCGTAATGCGTGAGCACGCCGTTGGCCTGGTCCGGATGCACGTCCACCGGGACGACGAGGGTGTGCGAGTCCGGATAAAAGCCCTTGCCGGTGTTCCAGAAGATCCGGCTTGGCTCGCTACTGTGATCGGGCTCGTTGACCGGATCGGTCGGCATCTGCAGATAGTCCTCGAGGCCGTCACCGTTGAAATCGGCAAAGCGGCGCGTGGCGCCGGAACCGCCGGGGAACGTGTTCTGCTGGCCGAGCAGGTCGGTGCCGTTCGCGCGTGCGTAGACAGCACCGGTGTCCTGCGTGCTCATCGCCTTGCCGAGCTGACTGCACTTGACCGTGCCTGCCGCGGTAGGCGAGGCCTTGCCCTCCACGGCGGTGATCAGATCGCCGCGGCCATCGCCATCGAGATCGGTGGCGCGCACCGGGCAGTCCGCGGCCACGTGGGTCGGGATCTCGGTCGTCGAGAACTGACCCGGGTTGGT
>Ga0116193_1001445_pt1 | contig 19627 bp, 14 predicted proteins | sample AD_UKC115_MetaG_FD_89892 | JGI IMG/M metagenome (GOLD analysis project Ga0116193, IMG submission 89892) | Active sludge microbial communities of municipal wastewater-treating anaerobic digesters from Hong Kong - AD_UKC115_MetaG | ecosystem: Engineered > Bioreactor > Anaerobic > Digestate... | reverse complement strand
ATTTCAGGGATGGGGATAAAGCGTGGTTTGTCTCCTTCAGTGTCCATAAGCGGGTTCGTTTTTGACCACCATTCTTTCATGATAGGTTCTTCTGCAATACGGACAAAACATTTCTCAGGCTCTTCGGATTCAAAATAAGCGAACAGGTCAAGTCCATGCCGAAATATAGAATAGTTTCGATAGCCTGCTCTACGATGTGCTTCTAAAACTTCATTACCAATTTCTCTATGCAATCGTTCATATTCGTCAATTACGCTTTCGTCTCTTAGTTTCATCATAAAGGCATATCTACGCATAGTTATCCCCTTTTTATTTTCCACCCAGAGCCCTGAGTGCGTCACAGAAAGGGATATAGGTATCGTTCCCAAACATTACAAAGCGGACAAGCGTAATTCCACAGTCTGGATATTTATCTAAAAATTCTTTTACTATTCCGACTGCTATCTTGCTCGCATCAGAAATGGGATAGCCATATACCCCGCAACTAATCGCGGGAAAGGCGATTGTTTTTACTCCATTTTCTACTGCTACCCTCAAAGAACGGACATAGCAACTTCTTAAAAGTTCAGGTTCACCATGCTTGCCATTATAATAAACCGGACCTACTGTATGAATCACATATTTAGCCAGCAGTCTCCCGCCGGTTGTAATCTTCGCATCACCAGTATCACAGCCACCTAATTTTCTACATTCATCTAAAATAGCCGGACCACCAGCACGATGTATTGCTCCATCAACACCGCCTCCGCCGAGAAGAGAACTGTTTGCAGCATTTACAATAGCATCTACTTTTTCTTTTGTGATATCGCCTTGAACCACTTCAATCGTGCTATTTCCCACAGTGAGTTTAACCATATATAAAAACCTCCTTTATTTATAAATTTATTTTAACTTATTTTAATAAAAACCTCAAAAAAAATGTATAGATGAAAATTTTTGTTTAAAAAATCCGCTCTATATTGTTAGAGGCAGTTTCTTTGTTACTCACTTTTTCAGTTGTTAACTCATGATACAAACCCATTTCAAGGTCTTCCTTTCCTGATTCATATTCCTCTACCGAAACACTACCAATAATTTGCACTTTTAGTTTTGTTTCACAACAAACAAATTCTACTCCTGTGCCTTGAGGTAGGAGTTTTGGATACTCCAGACATTTCCATTTCTTTGCAGGTCTTCCACCTGACCACATAGTAACTACATATACAGTTCTCATAAAATTAATCCCTATAAACCTATGGTTCGGTCTAATTCATTTAAAAAATGGTTAAGAACTTTTAAATCTTCGGCACTTATTTTTTGGAATTGAATGCCAGAAGCGTATCCGCCTTTCTCTGGCAAATGCTTTGTCCAACGGATTGAGCCGACGGCTCGGATATGCTTGCCTGCACTCATTTCAATATTCATATTAATAGTCTGGCCTATATCAAGACTTTGAGGTGTAAATATAGCACAACCTTCTGCACTCAGGTCAAGTAGTCTTCCTTTTATAGGCAATTGTTCTGTTGTCCATACATCATCTCTATCTGAACGGAAACTGATAGGCATCCCAATTTGAACATGGCATAAATGGCGTATAGTTCTCCGTCGTTTATGCCTGAGTTCACGGTTTTCTTCCTCATTTGTCATTGATTCCAATTGTTGGATTCTTAGAGCAAGTGCTTGAAACCGTTGGATAAGGTCTTTGTCAGATTGTCGTCGTATAATTTTTCTTCGTTCTTCCACTTATTTCTCTTTGTTTTCCAGATATTTTAATCCATATTTATTAATTTATTATAAATGTATCAATAACAAACATAAAAGAACAAGTTTCTTGTTTTCAAAATTATCAAGTTTATAATATAACTAAACGAAACTTTAAAAAAAAACAACTTGCAGAGAAATAAGGTGAAACAGCGTTATATGTATTACAATTTGCCTCAAATGTAGTTAAAAATATGTCTTATTTTAAAGAATGTCAGGAGTAATTTTATTCTTGAAGAGAGGTAGTCTGAAATAGCGAAGTGTTATGTGGTTGTATAAAGAATCTTATTTTAAAATATTTTCACAAATATTTAATTGGAGAGAATTGATGTTAATATCCAATTATTTATTGTTCACTTTTGTTTATTTTTAATTTGGCAAAATTATCTTCAATTCCTTTTTCAAAAGCCTCTTAACCACCAATTTTATAGGGTAATCGCCTTCAAAGCCTGGACATTTTTAGTGACTTGTTCCCAGTTTACGACATTCCACCAGGCTTTTACATATTCGCTACGATTATTCTGATATTTTAAGTAATAAGCATGCTCCCAGACATCAATCCCCAATACTGGATAAACACCCCATGGAGAAAGCTTATGTTGATTTTCAACTTGAAGCACAATAAGTTTTCCATCAGCAAAGCGATAATGAAGTAATGCCCAACCGCCACCTTCTACTGCATTTGCCGCTGCTGAAAAATGTGATTGAAACACATCAAAAGAGCCAAAATCTCTTATAATTAATTCTAACAATTCACCAGAAGGTTTTCCACCTCCATTTTTATTAGGAGGTGCCATTATTTTCCAATACAAACTATGTAGGAAATGCCCACCCCCGTGAAATGCTGTCTGTCTCGACCAATGTTGGACCAGAGTAAAATCATTTTTGGCTTTTGCTTCTGCAATGGCTGCTTCTGCCGTATTTAACCCCTTTACATAAGCGGCATGATGTTTTGAATGGTGTAACTCCATTGTCCTTGCATCAATATATGGTTCCAATGCATCATAAGCATAAGGTAAATCAGGAAGTTTATGTTCTGCATTCTCACCACTAGTTTGACCAAACATAGTTAATGGTGCTCCAATAATTGAACTTGCAGTTACCAAAGAACTACTTGCTACTAAAAATTCCCTTCGTGAAGTATTCATTGTTTTCTCCTTGTTTATTTTCAATTTTTTTATCTGTATCTTCTTTACACTTGTCTGTATAAACAAAGGAATTATTTTTGATATTCCAAAATTTACAGTTAATAATTTGATTTGACAATTATATATATATTAGATATAATATATCTATTATATATGTTATATGTTCGTAACAAATAAAAACTAAACTTTAAATGAAGGAAATAATCTATGGCTAACATGTTTTGCGACCAGTGTGAGCAAACACTTAATGGCACAGGCTGTACCACAAAAGGCGTTTGTGGGAAAGATGCCGACATGGAGTCTTTACAGAAGACTCTGCTTTACGGTTTGAAAGGAATGTCTGCCTACAAACATCATGCACGACGGTTAGGGAAAACTGATTCTGAAATAGAGGAATTCACTGAACGCGCTTTGTTTTCCACTATGACGAATGTGAACTTTGATATGGCACATCTTTTAGAATTAGTCCTTGAATGTGGTCGTATGAACCTAAAAACTATGCAACTATTGAATGATGCACATGTCGAGACCTTTGGTAAACCAAGTCCTACAAAGGTTAAAGAGGGAATCCAGGAAGGACCTGGAATACTCATTACAGGACATGATTTATTGGACTTGAAGCAATTATTAGAACAGACAAAAGGCACAGGGATTAAGGTATATACTCATGGAGAAATGTTGCCTGCACACATGTATCCCAAATTACGGGAATACCCACATTTTGCTGGACATTATGGCGGTGCATGGCAGTTGCAAAGGAAGGAATTTGAACAATTTGGTGGACCTATTGTTGTGACTACGAACTGTGTATTGATTCCTACCTCACACAACACTTACCTTGACAGATTATTTACACTTCATTGCACAGGTGTCCCGGGTGCTCCTCGACTCAAAGAAGGAGATTTCTCTCCCGTAATAAAAAAAGCCCTTGAAATAGGTCCGTTAAAGCCAACCGAAATTAAAGAAAGCACAGTAGGTTTCCACTGGACATATATCCTCTCGATTGTGGACAAACTGGTTGATTTAATAAAAGGTGGCAAGATAAAACATATCTTCCTTATTGGTGGATGTGATGGCGCAGAATTAGGTCGCAATTATTTTTCAGACTTTGCACAAAATACTCCGAAAGATTCTTTAATTTTGACTTTAGGTTGTGGAAAATATCGTATCCGCAATTATGATTATGGAGAGATAGAAGGTATTCCTCGTCTGTTGGATATGGGACAATGTAACGATTCTTATGGAGCCATCGAGGTTGCATTGGCTCTTGCAGAAGTTTTTAAATGTGGCGTAAATGATTTGCCATTGACGCTCGTTGTCAGTTGGTTTGAACAAAAAGCCGTGGCAGTTTTATTGACGCTTTTATCATTAGGGGTAAAAGGTATTCGATTAGGTCCTGCACTACCGGCTTTTATTACGCCAAATGTGTTAAAAATCTTACAAGAGAATTATGACCTCAAACCGATTGGTAAAGATGCACGTGAAGATGTAAAAGAGGCTCTTCAGTCTGTATCATAATCTTTTAATATCGGGGACAGATAGTTCCATTACTATCTGTCCCTAAAACATAAAAAAACGAGAAAGAATATGTTTAGTAAAACAACCATAACTGCAATACAAGCCCTTGTTTATATCGCTCTAAATTCTCAAAATAATCCTGTGTCTCATGCGGAACTTACTAAATATATAAATGTATCCACTTCCTATTTATCAAAAATTATGACACTGCTAACGAAGGCTCGTCTTTTGCACGCTTCTAAAGGTCCTTCTGGTGGATTCACTCTGGGTACGCTGCCTGAACAAATAACATTGCTGGAAATTATTGAAACATGTGAAGGGAAAATATTAGGGGACTATTGTAAAGAAACAGATAATATTGAGCAGGTGTGTGCCTTTCATCAAGCCATGTATGAAGTTCGCTCTTCTCTGACTCACACATTAAGGAAGTGGACATTAAAAAAGATTCTCCAAAAACCGCTTCCAGATAAAGACCTATTACCATTAGTAGACTGTAAAATGAAGTCTGTTTGTGCTTCTCTTCAAACATTCAATAGACATAATCACAGGATACAAAGGTCTAACAAATAGTTTTCTCTAACCCTCCTTCTAATTTTATCTTGTTGGAATTATTGCTAATATACAAGATACATGTATAATTAGTTGTATCTTAAAACAATAATTTTTAATTATAAAATTTGAGGGATAATGAAAAGGAAGAAATTAGAAAAGAGTAGAAGGTCAGAATCTCGAATCAAGAACTGGGAAAATCGTGATGATGATTTTTTTTCAAAAGATTCCTTTAGATATAAGCGAGCCATAGTTCGTCTTCCAGACAATCAACCTGAAACAAATCTTCCCCAAGAATTTGAACCAAATGCAACTGTTATCTCACATACTAAGAAATGGGCTTTTGTTTATCTTGATGGAGTAGACACTCCCGAAGAACTTCAATGTAAGATTGATGAAAGATTACGCGAAAAAGAGTCCAGCCTTATTGCACCGGGGGATAGAGTCCTTGTCCAGTTCGAAGGTGATGAACCTATTATTCGTGGAATTGCTCCGAGAAAATCAAAATTGAGTCGTCTATCCGTTGACCGTGAAGGTCCACCTGAACAGGTAATTGCTGCTAATGTGGACATATTGTTTATTGTTGCCTCTGTAAAACAACCTGCCTTTAAGCCGGGGCTTATAGACCGTTTTCTCATCGTCGCAGAAAATGGTAAGGTAGAACCTGTAATTGTTATTAATAAAATTGACCTTATAGATAAACTTCCTCAAGAAATTGCAATTTACAAAAACCTCGGGGTAAAAATCATTTTCACAAGTTGTAAGACGAAGCAGGGAATTGATGAAATTATTGAACTGCTAAAAGATAAGGTAGGAGTATTAGCAGGTCATAGTGGTGTAGGAAAAACATCCTTGCTTAAATGTATCTGTCCAGAGGTTGACGCAGTTACCCTTGAAGTAAGTAAAAAGACAGAAAAAGGGAAACATGCTACCACAAATTCAAAACTTTACTACCTTCCTAATGGTGGGAAATTAATTGATACGCCGGGTATTCGTTCCCTCGGTTTTGGTGGTCTTGACCCTCGTTCTCTTGATTATTACTTTCCTGAAATATCGCAGTTTTCCAATATGTGTAGATTTAATAATTGTTCGCATACTCACGAGCCTGATTGTGCTGTCCGTGAAGCTGTAAAGAGTGGGGACATATCGCTTAGTCGCTATGAATCTTACCTACGAATACGGAAAAGCATTGAACAAAATGGAATTAGCCCGGGAAGGTTGAGGAAAGAAAACATTCTACCTGAAGATATTTCCAATTTTAATGGAAACCATTTAAGATAATTTAGTGTCATAACAATAATTACCATTTATAAACAAGAACCAAAGTAGGAGAACTTCTATGAAAAAAATCAAATCAAATTTTATGATTACCCTATTATTTATTAACTTTGCTCTTGTCGTATTTCCCACGCATGCAGACTTAAAAAGTTATGTGAGTAAACCAGACACATCATACGCTTATGAACTAATTGATACAAAGGATGTTGAAGGTTGTAGGGCAAAGGTTATCTATTTAACTTCCCAGACATGGCAGGGATTAACATGGAACCATTGGCTTCTTATTTTATGTCCTATGGAAACAACAAATTCAGATATTGCACTGTTACTTGTAAATGGTGGTTCAAACAAGCAAAAAGAACCTAAACTGGATTCTATGGAAGTAAAGATTGCCACCATGGTTTGTAAAAAAACTAATTCAGTTATAGCCGTCGTTTCTCAGGTTCCCAATCAGCCGATTTTTGATGGAAAAAAGGAAGACCAAATAATTTCTTATACTTATGACAAATATTTGAACGGAGAAGGTGAAGATTGGCCATTATTACTACCTATGGTAAAAAGTGCAATTCGTGCAATGGATACCGTCCAACTCGTTCAAAAAGATACAGATAATCAAGACATTAAACGATTTGTAGTTACAGGTGCCTCAAAAAGAGGTTGGACAACATGGCTAACCGCAGCAACTGGCGACCCACGAGTTGTAGCAATTGCACCAATTGTCATTGATATATTAAACATGAAACAACAAATGCTACATCAATTAGAATGCTACGGCACTTTCAGCAGTGAAATAGAAGATTATACTCGACTTAAAATCCCTCAAAGGATGAATACCCCAAGGGGAGAACAACTATTAAGTATTGTAGACCCATATTATTATAGAAATGCAATTACTATACCCAAATTAGTTATTGTCGGAACTAACGACCCTTATTGGACAGTTGATGCTGCTAGCCTCTATTTTCCAGACTTTCCAGACCCAAAATATTTATGCTATCAATCAAATACAAAGCATGATGTAAATCCAACAGGGATAGGAACATTAGCCGAATTCTTCTTATCCGTAAAAGAACAAAAGCCTTTCCCTTCTGTATCATGGAAAATATCAAAAAATGCAATTACAGTAAATTGGGACAATCCACAAGGTAAAGCCTACCTATGGAAAGCAGACTCAGATAATCGTGATTTCAGAAATTCAAAATGGGAAAGCATACAACTAAAAGGCGAAGGTAAAGCAAAAGCCAAATTAGCGAAGCCTAAAACTGGTTGGAGTGCTTATTACATAGAGGTTCGTTTCCCTGGTTCTTTTGGATTTCCTTATGGTATTTGCACCCAGATAAAGGTTTTGCCAGATAATAAATATCCATACAAAGTAGATAAAGAAAATTTTGTTGCAATTCCTGTAAGTTCTTCTACTAAATGAAATTTTTAACTTAATACTAATCTTAAACACTATAATTTGACACCATAAATACAGGTTGATATAATTTATATTCAGATATCCGGCGGGCGATTAGCTCAGGTGGTTAGAGTACTTGCTTGACATGCAAGGGGTCACTGGTTCAAGTCCAGTATCGCCCACCATATTTAGTTTTAAGAGAGTGGATTTATATAGTTCAAAACTTTGCGGGGTAATGAAACAAAAATATGCGATTTTCTACTCTTGTCCTTTAAAGTTTGAATAAATATTATTAGTTTTTGTAATAAACGATACATAATCTTTTATACAAGGTAGGGGGCTGTCTAAAAACTTTTCTAAAACTTTTAGCAGATGCTTTTTACGCCTTTATAAAATGGAAAAATATAAAGGAAGGGTAAAGAGTTACAAGGTAGGTTCTTCTAGAAGTTTTCGGGCTGCATCTATTTGTTGGTGAGCACCAACAAGGACAAGAACATCATTTGCCTGTAGGACAAAATCACTTGGGGGACTGGTTGTAGGGATACCTGCACGAACAACGGCAATAACAGAACAACCGGTGCGTTTTCGAAGGTCTATTTCGGCAAGGGTTTTTCCATTCGCAAAACTTTTTTCTCCCAGATAATAGGTTTGGGTTGTAGTCCTTTCCAAAATTCTTATTACTTCTTCAATGCCTGCACGGGAACTTACCTTTCCTCGAAGCATGGCATAGCCATCCGAACGAATGGCTATTGTTTCCGCTTCTACAATATTATCCGGTACCCCACAATGTTTCAAAACATGGGCAATTACTTCTATAGAAGTTTCAAAGTCTTCAGAAATTACCTGTTTTGCTCCCAATTTTTTTAATACTTCAATCTCCTGGGCGAATCGTGTTTTTACCAGGATATATAAATGTGAATGGTGCACGACAATCTGTCCCACAATTTTACGGCATGCGATAGGGTCATTCAAGGATATAACTACTGCTTGAGCGGTATGAAGTTCTGCTTGATTTAAAATTACTCTTTGGGTAGCATCTCCAACAATTAACTTAGCAGGTCCCATATCTTTTGCTTTTTGTGCTAACTCTTGATTCATTTCAATTACAATAAATGGAATCCCGGTTGATTTTAGAACTTTCGCCAGATTTTCTCCCGTTAAACCAAAGCCGATAATAACCACATGTGGACCAATTTGAGTCCCTTCTATAAAATCTTCATCCTCTTTTGGGGATAAAATATCTATCAATTTTTTGTTTAACGGTTTGATATATAGTAAAAGAACACTGCTGATTACCATTGTTGCGGTTGTAATTGCAGTAACTCCATACAAAATATCAAGTGATACATAATCCCATTTAGAAAATTCTCGACAGATAATGAAACTAATTTCACTTAACGGTAGGAGAAAAATAGAAACGAGTATAGCAAGTCGAGTAGATACCCCTGTGGTTTTTAGAGCAAGAAGGTTTAAAATAAATCGTGCAAGTAGGACTCCGATTACAATCAATGATAGTAGTTGAATATGTGTTATTGACCATTCTAATGGGAATGACATGCCCAGGGAGATAAAAAATAACGCGTATATAACATCATGGAAAGGTTGTATTTCAGCAGCCAATTGGTGCCGTTCATCTGACTGTCCTACGAGGACTCCAGCAAAACATGCTCCTAATCCCGCTGACCAACCTAAATAATAAGCGATTAATGCACCAATGATTGCACAGAACAATGCAAATAGGGTTAGTAAATCAGGGCCTCCCTGATAGGCGATATATGCTACTATAGGCGGAATTATTTTTTTCCCAGAGATAAAAACAAAAATGACTATTAAACCTAAAATTAGAGTTGCTATTCTGCCTGTCCATCCTCCTTGAACAGAGGTAGTCGAAACGGATAAGAATGAAATTATGACGAGAAATACAAGTGTTGAAATATCTTGAATAATTGTTACTGTGGTAGAGAGTATGCCGTAAGGAGTTTCTATTTCACTGTGGTCGTGAAGATAATTTAAGACAATTGCTGTGCTACTTGAAGATAAAACTGCAACTAAAACTAAAAGTTCCAGCATGCTATTTATATCAACAAAGAAGTAGCAAATGATGGCAAATACAAGCACCTGATATAGAACCAGTAATCCCCCTGATTTTACGGAAAGATACAGGGTTTTCAGAAATAAGGAATTGCTTAATTCGAGTCCCACAACAAACAACAGTAAAACTGCACCCCAATCAATGAAATAGGAAACCCATGTTTCAGGAAATAAGCCAAGTCCTGATGGTCCTAATATGATTCCTGCAAGAATAAAACCGATGATGGAAGGGAATTTTATTGTTCGGAATAAAAGTGCTATTACCAGTGCCGTGCCAAAGAGTATGCTTAAATATATAAGAATAGAAGAACCCATTTACTCTCCTCATTTTGATAGTTTATTCTATAAAGACAAATCGGGGAGAGAAAAACTCTCCCCGAAAAGTTGTCTATTCTATACTTTTTGTGTGTGTATCAATTAATTTATATTTTTGCTCCTGCTTTTGCCTGAGATGTTTTTTTACCTGTTCCAGTTTTCTTCTGAGCGGCTAAGCGTAATTGTCTCTGTTCAATCCTGTTCTGCCAGATAAGCACAATTGGTGAAGCGATAAAGATAGATGAATATGTCCCGATAACAATTCCTATAAGTAGTGCTAATGCAAAATCACGAATAGCAATGCCACCAAATAAGAACAGGACTATTACACTGAACAAGGTCGTAAGTGAGGTGAGTAGTGTTCGGCTTAAAGTTTCATTAATTGCAATGTTGAGAATATCCATATATTTATAGCCCTTGCCTCGGTATAGTTTTAAGTTCTCACGGACACGGTCAAATATAACAATGGTATCGTTAATGGAATAACCTATAATAGTTAATATTGCTGCAACCACAGTCATGTCAATAGGTCTACGCAATATAGCAAATATACCTAATGTAATTAAGGTATCATGGACTACTGCAAGCACTGCGGCAACACCAAATTTTAATTCGAATCGGAACCAAACATATATAACAATGAACACAAACGCCCAGAATATACATTTAATAGCATCCATTCGTAATTGTGCACCAACTGCGGGTCCTACGGTTTGCTGGTCTTCTATGACCACATCCTCTGATTTACCTGACTGTGTGAAGGACGCAAGTGCTTTCTGAATAGATTCCCCTATATCTCCACCTGCTGCTCCACTTGAAGTGGAAGCAGATATAGGCGATGTATTGGCAGCAGATATAGGTGCTGTATTGGCATTATATTGCATTCCAGTTTTATCAGGTGAACCTGTAACATTTGCTCCCTTTACATCCGTTTCTGCAATACGAATCAGGAAACGATTTCCAGATTCCACATTATTACTTTCCTCAGTCATCAATTGAACGATTGCATTTTTATATCCAATCTTTGCCAATGCTTCACGGACTGCACCCGGCTGAACAGGTTGAGGGCTTGCTATTTGCACATTAATATTTGTTCCCTGGACAAAGTCTACCCCTAAGTTTTCGCTTCCTCTCCATATAAATATTGCCATACCAATTACAATTAATATACCACTAAAAGTAAAGGCATAATACCGATATTCCATAAATGGGATTTTGGTTTTCATAGGAACAACGCTTAGCATGGGTAAAGATTTAATCAATTTATGTTCTAACATAAAGTCAAATAATGAACGGCAAACGACCAGGGCAGCGAATATACTTGCACATACGCCGATACTGAGAGTTATGGCAAAACCCTGTATGGGACCTGTTCCAAATTGCAATAGCACGGCAGCGGCGATAAGTGTCGTTAGATTTGAATCCCAGATGGTAACAGCAGCACGATTGAAACCGCTGTTAACGGCTGTTGCCAGGGTGTGTCCCAATCGTAACTCTTCTCGGATACGCTCATATATAAGCACATTGGCATCTACTGCCATACCGATAGTAAGGATAAGTCCTGCCACGCCTGGTAAAGTGAGTGTCATCTCGAAGTATGCCATGAGTGCCAGGATAATCAGGAAGTTCACGAACAAACCGACAAGAGCCACAAAGCCTGCATACATGTAGTAAATTACCATGAATCCACTTACAATTAATAACGCCAAAACGGCAGATACCACACTTTTATGGATTGCATCTGAACCCAAACTTGCGCCTACGATACGGGTAAATTCTTCCCTCACAGGCACGAACATAGAGCCTGAATTCAATGCAATGGCAAGGTCACTTGCTTCGGCTTGTTCAAAGTTGCCTGTAATTTCACCTCGGGTCGTAATGCGGTCTCTAATTACAGGTGCAGAACAGACCATACCGTCCAGCACAATTGCCATGGGTTTGTTGATGTTTTTCTCTGTCGCTTCGCCAAAAAGAGCCCCTGCGGCATTGTTAAATTCAAATAAAATCTTCCAATTAGGGGGATTATTGGGGTCAGGTATTGCCGTAGCAGAACGCAAACCTTCACCCGATGCAATGGGTTTTTTATCAACAAGATATAATTTGTAAGTTTGTTCTTCATAAGGTTTCGGAGGTTGACTGAATAGTATTAATTTGTCTTCTGGAATAAGTCCTTCCTTTTCACAGGTCTCTATTAAACGACGAACCCGGTCATAATTTTCTACTTGAACTGCAAAATAGTCTCCTCTCAATTTGGGTCGTTGAATAAAAGCACTAAACTCTTCCGGGTACTTATCTTTTATCTTCTGGAAAACCTGAACTAAATCGGTCATTTCCGCAACAATGTGAAAATTCAATTGAGCGGTTTTCTTTACAAGATTTCTCGCCCGTTCCACATTCTTTTCGCCGGGTAATTGAATCTGAATCTGATTCCTCCCAAGGGCTTGAATTATAGGTTCTTTTGCTTCAAACTCATTTACCCTACGGCGTATTTGCTGAAGAACAATATCTTGTACCTCTTTTTCAATATCTGCATCTGAATATTTGCGGTCTCTATATTCCTGCAAGCGTTCTGGAGGCAAATCATTGATATCAAACCGTAAGACCATGTGAATACCACCTTGAAGGTCTAATCCAAGATTGATAACACGATTACGGTCAAATTCTGCCCAACGCCGAATACTCTTCCATAACTCTTCTGAAAAAGTATGCTTCTTTTTAGCCCATTCTTCATCTTCTTGATGCCATTTGTCTAAACGAGCCTGGCGTGCTTCATCTGAAATAGCAAGCCAACCGAGGGTCGGATAAACTTGAATTAATGACCAGATAATAACAATCCAGATAAGTAATGTTCGATACGGATGACTCTTCATAAGTTCGTTTATGCTCCTTTGTCTATTTTATATTTATGCAGTTATGATTACTGTTTTATAGCATTGATAGTCAATTACGATTACTTTTTCTTTGCCACATCTCCATCTGCTTTTGAAACAATTTGCGACACAGCGCCTCGAACAAAATCAACTTCTACTTTATCGTCTACCCGGAGGGTTACTTTTTCATCAGACAGATCTACCACGGTTCCATACATACCTCCTGTGGTTATTACCTTGTCTCCTTTTGCTACTGAATTTAACATTTCACGCCGTTCTTTTTCCCGTTTCTGCTGAGGCCGTATCATCAGAAAATACATAATTGCTATAAACGCCAATATCATGGGAAGCATACTGCCCCATAGGCTCGGCGTTGATGTGGTTGTCTGTTGTGCCGCTTGCTGTGCTGCAGATGTGGCAGCCTCTGCTGGAACTGCTTCTTCTGTTTGTGCAAAAAGAAATTTCCACATTCAAATTACCCTTTCTTTGTTTTTTTATCAGGCAAAGGATAAAATTAAGTAATTTTAAAAATAAAAAATCTTTTTATCCCTCAACCTCTAATTTGCCTATATTATACTTGGAAATAAAGTCCTGATAAAAATCGAGGTATCGGTCTTCGGAAATGGCTTGCCGAACCTTCTGAAATAATTTTAACATAAAATAAACATTATGCAATGTATTTAGTCGGAAAGCAAGTATCTCTTTTGCTCTATAAAGGTGGCTTAAATATGCCCGCGTGTATCGTTTGCATACGGGGCAATCGCATTCTTCATCTAACGGATTAAAATCTCGAACGAAACAGGCGTTCCGTATATTCAATTTTCCATGAGAAGTGAAGATACAGCCATTCCTCGCATTTCGGGTTGGCATAACACAATCAAACATATCCACACCGCAGCGAATAGCCCATAGCACATCTTCTGGAGCACCTACTCCCATCAAATATCGTGGTTTATCCGCAGGCAACAAGGCTGCGGAAGTCTCAATAATTCTCCATCGTTCTTCATCGGTCTCCCCTACGCTAACCCCTCCTATTGCATAGCCAGGGAAATCTATCTGACATAGTTCCTCTGCACATTTTTGACGCAAATCCTCATACACGCTCCCTTGCAAAATTCCAAACAGTTGCGAACAAGTCTGTTCTTGCCGTTCTTTCCAGAAATTAAATCCTTTCTTCTCCCAGACCACTGTCTTCCACATTGATTTTTCAGCGTCCTCATGAGACACAGGGTAAGGCGTGCATTCATCAAAACTCATTATAATATCTGCACCGATATCCATCTGGAATTTTATCATTTCCTCTGGTGTGATATGATGTCTAGAACCGTCTATATGGCTCTGGAATATAACACCTTCGTCTGTTACCTTTTTCAAATGAGCCAGACTAAACAATTGAAAGCCACCGGAATCTGTTAATATGGGCTTGTTCCAACTCATAAACGAATGAATACCACCTGCAAGGGAAAGAATCTCCAAACCCGGACGCAAATAAAGATGATACGCATTACAAAGGATAATATCTGTGCCTATATCTTCCAATTCTTCTTGCGTAAGTGCCTTAACAGAGGCTTGTGTGCCTACGGGCATGAAAGCAGGAACTTCTACTACACCATGCTCCAAAAATATTTTACCTGTCCTCGCTACACAATGTTTATCTTTATGTTCTACCTGAAAAAACATTTATTTTAAAAACTCTCCACTTTTTCAAAAGTTGTTTTATTTACCCCAGTGCCTACGTGAATGTATAATATGTATATATATTAGTTTAAATGATAAGAAAATATAAAATCAATACAATGGATATGAAACATTTCTATTTTTTTTCTTTTTATCTATTTTTGTAAAATAATAACATATACAAAATTATTGGAGAATAAAGTATGAGTTCTATCCTCGAAGCACTGAAAAAACTCGAGGAGGAAAAACAGCGTCAGTTAAAATTGCTCGAGAAAGAAGAGGAACAAGATTTTTCTGAGCCTATTTCTATTTCTACAATAGCAAAGCCTGATACCCCTGTTCCTGTTCATGATACAGCATCTAATTTCCTAACACCGAAATTTTTATTCATCGGGTTGGCTTTGTTTATAGTTATTTTGAGTGTCATATCTGTATCTGTATCATTTTTAGTGGTCAAGACACAAGTTACTAAAAATGTTCAAAATACTGTTGCTACAGAAATACCTACTTCTGAATCTAAAACAGAGACGCCAGTTATTGTCTATGCCGAAAAGCCTTTGGAAGAATCCGCAAAAGAATCTATATCTAAAAGCGAAATTATTGAATCTACAACACCTCCTCACACTACAAATTCTACCAGTATGAACAATAATAATCAAGAAAACATTGTTACTCCTTCTCAGACAACCAAATCTGATTCAAATCAGCCGTCTTCAATAGAAAAAGAGATTCCAAAGGTGCAGGAGAATAAGATTGAAACATCTACTCCAATTGAACAGAAACAGTCAATTATAGAAGATAACGCTTTACAGATAGCAAAGAATACGCCCTCAGGGAAAACAACACCTGTTCCAGAGGAAGTAAATAAGGAAATATCTTTATCTCAGCAGGAAGAAACCATACCACAACCTGCTGTTAAACCTTTTACAACAAATACTGAAACTACACAAACAGAAAATACAAAAAATGCCATTCCTTCGCCAGAATCACCAGCAGAAGAACATCCTCAACCAACCCCAACCATTATTACAAAAGAATTAGAACCTCCTTCTTCATTGAAACCAGAGCAATTCCAGAAAACATTATCCTTATCATCTAAAGTCGAAACTGAAGCACCTATTGACATGACAAAACTGCCTGTATTAAAAACATCTGACAGGGTTCGTCTTGGACTCGACACAATGCAACTAAATGTTCTGCGTGAGGCAGGTCCTAAAAATCCACATGGATTAGCAATTATAAATCTCACCAAAGTTTATGTCGGTGAAATGATACCCGGCACTTCTGTTCGTTTATTAGATGTAAAAACGTATGGAATCGCAATTGAAGTAGTTGGTAGTGGTGAACGCTACTATGTGCCACGCTAATTCTTAATCAAGCAATTAATCTAATTTAAAGCAAAAAGGAATTTGAATATGATAAAGAAAATGTTAATTTTGTTTACACTTACTACTATCCTTATCTCATGTGGAAAATCAGGGACAACTTCCCAGACAACCTCTACAGAACCTGAGAAAAAGGCTATTGAAATTGCCGTCATTCCCAAATCGTTCTCACATCAATTCTGGCTAACGGTAAAAGCAGGTGCAGAGCAGGCAGGCAAAGAATTGGGAATAAAAATTGTATGGCAGGGAACAGCAAAAGAAACAGAAGTGGAACAACAAATTAATATTGTTCAGGACATGATTAATCGCGGTGTTTCTGCTATTGTGCTTGCCGCTAGTGATGCTAATGCCCTAATAGGAATTGTCGAAAATGCAGTAAACAAAAGTATTCCATTAGTTACAATTGATTCCGGAGTTAATTCAGATAAACCTGTATCATTCGTGGCTACGGATAACATCGCTGGTGCTAAAATTGCAGCCGAAACTCTTGCAAAACTTATAGGTGAAGAAGGCGAAGTAGGGCTTATCCCATTTGTTGCTGGAGCTGCTACATCTGAAATGCGAGAGAAAGGATTTAAGGAAGGAATCGCTGCATATCCCAAAATAAAATTAGTCTCCGTTCTATACAGTGATAGCAATGTGGCAAAAGCCATGGATATTACCAATGATATGCTTACAACATTTCCAAATATAAAAGGTATTTTCGCTGCCAACGAATCCAGTGCTGTTGGATGTGCTCAAGCCATTAGAAGTAAAGGGAAAGCAGGTCAGATTAAGGTTGTAGCCTTTGACGCTGCGGAAGAAGAAATACAGGCATTAAAAGATGGCGTAATCCAGGCGTTAATTGTTCAGAATCCATTTAATATGGGCTATCTCGGCGTAAAATGTGCCTATGACGCCATTCAAGGTAAGCCGGTAGAAAAACGAATTGACACAGGTGTAACCGTCGTTACCCCTGAAAACCTAAACGACCCTGAAATCCAAAAAATCATCAAACCTGTCCAATAGCGACTTGATATAAATTCTTGTAGTTTATTTTACAAAAATATCGTCAATGGTTATGTTTTTAATTACACCAAATTTTTGTAGATTCTCTATGCTTATCTGATTCAAAGGTAGCATTAAGCTAATCAACCGAACATTGGGCATAATCTTGCTATTGTGAAAGTTTATTAAGTCATCCAGAGTTATTTTTTGCAAATCTTTATACCATTGTTCGCGAGGGTCATATTCAATATCATGGAGATACCAGCCGTATACACACCCCAATATGCCACGAAACGGCACTTTGTCTGTGCGGTAATCGTTTAAAACAGATTCTTTTGCAAAATTGAATCTTTCCTGCGAGATGGGGAGGTTATCAAACAGGCGTAAGAAACTATCCAGAGCCTCATAGAGTTTATCAGGCTGTGTCTGAATTACACCAATCATCAGGTCTTCATCACCTTTTCTATATCCCCCGACATACTGAGCCCCTGCCACATACGCTAATGCCCGTGCTTCTCGAAGTTCCTGAAACACAACCCCTGCCATACCTCCGCCAAAGTATGCATTGAAAATTTCAACAACAGGCTGTTCCTCCATCTTTGCTTCTTCCAATCCAAATTCAATCTGAACGCCTGCCTGCGTTACTTCTTTATCCAAAACATACAACTGTGTCGAATCTGGTTTACGAGATTTTATATATACATAACTAGGGGGGTCTTTCAAATTAATTTGTTTTGCATTAGCAATCTTTGTCTCGTTCTCATTTGCTCTCTTTTTATCTTCATCTTCAACTAACTCTCTTTTTAAATGATTTTCATAAAGCGTTTTTAATTCTTCATTATTTAATGTGCCCGCATAGAAAATATGGTGTTTGTAGCGGAATAAGTTTTTTATTATATCCAGTAATTCGTCAACTGTAAGTTCTTTGATTTGTTCTTCTGGAAGCATTCTCAAATAATAGGAATTTTTATCTAATCTATTGAACTGAACTAATGCTCTCATAACCTCTCCTGGGTCTTTTTTAGCATCCATTCGCTGAACCAGAATAATCTGCTTCAACTCTTCCAGAACCCCGCTTTCTACTTGTGGGTGGAATACGACTTCCATCAATAAATCCATTGTCTCCTTGAACCTATCATCAAAACCTGACAGGGAAATTGCCGATTCATTATTGCCTGCGCGGACATTAAATTCTGCCCCTAATTTATACCACTCCTTTTTAAGTTCTTCTGGAGAGAATCGTTGTGTTCCTGATTTTTCTAGCAGTCGGAAGGCAATAGGGATTTTAGGATTATGATAAGACCCAATATCTACACGAATCTCTAAACTAAAAATCTTATTCAATGGATTTTTACAAAACCAAAAATCTAACCCTTCCTCTGTTTTTAAGTGCACATAGTCCACATTTTGTTTTAAGAAGGTAGGCTCTTTTTCATCAATAGGAAGTGATAAAATTTGCTGTGCGAACGAGGAAAGTTTTGTGCTATCAATAGTCAAAGGTGTCAATTTTGGTTTTGGCACATACTTTATCTCTCTCTTGCCATCTTTTCGATAGCCAGCAACATAGCCCTGAGAAAAATATTTTCTTGCTGTCTCCACTATTTCAGCCTTTGTTATTTTTTCAAGATGTTCAATCCGTTTTAGGTGTTCTTCCCAGTCTTCATGAGCAATGAACACTTCTGTCAATTCTCCGACACGCCCTTCGTTTATTTCACGGGCTCGTTCCCTCGATTTTCTTAAATCGGTAATGATTGCGGGTAAAAGCCAATCTTCAAAATTTCCCTCACAAAGCAGTTTAACCTGCTCTAACAATAATTGCTCGACTTCTTCCAGACTTTGCCCATCTTTAGGAACTCCTAATAAATATTCTACCCCTAAATCGTTTATCTGCATAACAAAAGTACCAGCGCTCCGAACCTTTTGTTGCTGATTTAAATTAAGGTTAATCAAACCTGCCACAGCGTTATCTAATATCATGTCCATCAAAAGCAACTTATCGGAATCTGGATGAATCTTGGGCACAGTGCGGAAAGCAAGCACCACTGCTGGTTCCCCTTCAAATTCCATCTCAATCTGAATCCTTTCCATTAAGGGTTCATAGCAATATGAGGAAACAGGTGAACAAATTTTGTTTTCTTCGCTTTCCTGACTTTTCTTTTCCTGTTTTGCTTCTTTACCATCGGTATTCTCTACTTCTTTCTTGTCCAACTTTTTCAAATTTGAAAAATATTTTTCAACAATCCCCATCGTTTCCTGTATATTTATATCCCCTGAAATACTGATAGCCATATTTTCTGGAATATACCATCTCTGAAAAAAATTCTTTATATTTCGCAACGATGGATTTTTTAAATGCTCTGAGTCTCCTAATACAGTCTGTTTTCCGTAGGGATGGTCAGGGTAAAGAGCCTTGTTGACAGTTTCGAGTAAAACCCGTTCACGATTATCCATAGAACGGTTTTTTTCCTCATACACAGTTTCAAGTTCCGTAGGAAAAAGGCGGAATACTGGTGCTGAAAATCTATCTGATTCTAACATTGCCCAATGTTCCAGACACGCTGACGGCAGTTCCACCTTATACACCGTTTCATTAATCCATGTATGGGCATTAATCTTATCACCTCCGAGAGATTTATAAACGCGGTCTAACTCATTGGGCACAGCATATTT
>Ga0116193_1001444_pt1 | contig 19638 bp, 18 predicted proteins | sample AD_UKC115_MetaG_FD_89892 | JGI IMG/M metagenome (GOLD analysis project Ga0116193, IMG submission 89892) | Active sludge microbial communities of municipal wastewater-treating anaerobic digesters from Hong Kong - AD_UKC115_MetaG | ecosystem: Engineered > Bioreactor > Anaerobic > Digestate... | reverse complement strand
GAGCGATATTGCCGGAACAACCCCGGATACCATTTATACCCGGTCTAACCTGTTTAATAAAGATTTGATCCTGATTGATACGGCGGGGATCCGGCGCAAAGCCAAAGTACATGAGGACCTGGAATTTTACTCAGTAATCCGGGCCATTAAAGCAATGGATGAAGCAGACGTTTGTATGTTGTTGCTGGATGCCAGTAAGGGAATTACGGCCCAGGACCTTTCCATTTTTTCGCTTGCCGCCAAGAAAGGTAAAGGCATCGTGATATTGGTGAATAAATGGGACCTGGTAGAAAAAGAAACAAATACTGCACGGGATTATGAAAAGGAATTGAAACAAAGGCTGGCTCCCTTTTCGGACGTACCGGTAATTTTCATTTCTGTTCAACAGAAACAAAGAATTTTTCAAAGTATTGAAATGGCATTAACGGTGTATGAAAATAAAAACCGGAAATTGCCTACCTCAAAACTAAATGATGTGATGCTAAAGGCAATTGAGGCCTTCCACCCCCCCGTTGTACGGGGAAATGCGGTGAAAATAAAGTATGTTACTCAATTGCCCACCCGAATCCCAAGTTTCGCATTTTTTGCCAATTATCCGGATGAAATTAAAACTCCATATAGGAATTACCTGGAAAATAAGCTGAGGGAAAATTTTGAGTTTACCGGAGTGCCTGTTCGATTATTCTTCCGGAAAAAATAGAATTCTGTTTATTTTCCGGATATCAAATTTTCATTTAATTCAACACGACCCTGAATATGAAAAAGCTATTCTTCCTTTTTTTCTTTTTATCCTGCCTCATGGCGTGCAACAATAAGAATTCGGATAGTGCAAAGCATTCCGATGAAGGTATTGGCCCGAATAATAAAGCAGCAGTGGATTCTGCCCGGGAAACCATCAACCGGTGGACCGATTCGGCGGCATTAAAAATGGATAGCGCCCGGAAGGCACAGGGTTTGAAAAAAGAATAATCTTTTCCGGATAAAAGAGGATTAGTAATTTCCTCCCACAAAATCTTTGAATAAAATAAGAATCAGGTGAATTTTCGGATTACAATATAGGCTATAACACAAAGCAACAAGATAAGGATGATAGCCAGGATCGTAATGGGTTGTTCTGCAATTTTCCTTTTCCTTTTCTTCCCTTTTCGTTTAGCAATCGCTTTTTGAAAATCCAGGTTGATCCGGTTTACAGCATTATGGATATTATTGGGAGGGATTGCTTCCAGTCCTTCCATCGCCTCTGCTAAAAGGGGGTCATTCAACATTGCCAACTCCAGCTTATGCCTTTCCTCTTCCGGCAATTGATTGCTGAGGTATTTTTTCAGGAGTTCTTCCCCTGGGAATCCTTCATCGGGTAATATGTCTTTCCGTTCATCGCTCATTTTGTCCCCTGGATAAAATTAATTTTAAATTCCGTTTCCCATTTTGGATATGACTTTTCACCTGCATGAGGGAAAATCCCGTTTCTTCACTTACCTGGTGATACGATTTCTTTTTAAGATAAAACAAAGTTATGCAAAGCTGCTGCTCCCTGTTTAACCCTGAAATGGCATTTTCCAATGCCTCCAGGTCGTTTTCCTTTTCAATTGCCAACTTTTTTTCCTCCTCCTCATCGCCGTTCACGGCATAGGCCGCTGTTAATTCGACCGGCCGGTTGGCAGATCCCCTTAATTGCATCAGGCAATAGTTTTTGGCAATCATGTACAACCAGCTTTTAATGTAAGTGACCTTATATTTTGCGAGTTCGGGAATTGCTTTTAAGTAAACCTGTTGGACGGCATCTTTGGCTTCTTCTTCATTTCTCAGGTATTTGAAACAAAGCCCGTATAACAACATCGTAAATCGGGGGAATAAAATACCAAGCCATTCAAGGTCGCCATCCAGGTAGTACCGATCGAGTAATTCCTGGTTGGTAAGGTTTTCGTGCCGGTGTTTTTGAATCATCCAATAAAATGATAATGCATAGATGCGGGGGAGTTAAATTTCCATATCAGGGAGATTGCTTTGATTCCAGTTTTGTTTTGGCATTCCGGGAAGCAGGGGAGCTGTCGAAAAAAAGCAACTTTATTGCCATCAGGATTAAAAAGACGGCAAATATTTTTTTTAGTGATTCCTGCGATAAAGCCAGGGCCCATTTGCTTCCAAAATAACTACCCGCTAAAAAGCCAAGGGAGATGAGTGCCACTACCTTCATATCAATATACCCTTGTTTATAATATTGGATTACCCCCAGTATCCCAATAGGCAATAATAAAATTCCGAGGGAGGTTCCCTGGGCCATTTTTTGCGAGAATGCAAGAAAGAAAATTAACCCGGGTACAATTATTATTCCGCCACCTACCCCTACCAAACCACTTAACATACCTGCGGCAATACCCAAAACGAGAAGGATGAGAATGGTTTGTAAATCCATATGCCGGGATTTAATTTTCAAGATTTTGGGAGAATTTTTCTTTATAAGCCAATACGGCAGCTTCAATAATTTTATAGGCAGTTTGTTTATCCTGGAAATCATCAATCAGTACTTTTTTATTCTCCAGTACTTTGTACTGCTCGAAATAATTCTTCAGGATGGCAAAAAAGTGGGGAGGGAGGTCATTAATTTCATTATAATGATTTACGGAAGGATCGTTTGCCGCAACCGCAATAATCTTATCGTCCATAACCCCGGTATCAACCATTTGCATATTCCCGATAACTTTCGCATCTACCAGGCAAAGGGGGTGCACACTTTCGCTGCACATAACCAGAATATCCAGTGGGTCTCCATCCTCTCCCAGGGTACGTGGAATAAATCCGTAATTAATCGGGTAATGGAAGGACGAGAATATCACCCGGTCGAGTTTTAGCAATCCCGTTTGTTTATCAATTTCATATTTACAACGGCTACCTTGTGGTATTTCGATAAGTGCATTTACCCGTTGGGGATAGTTGTTGCCAGTTTCTGCGCCATGCCAGGGGTGAAGTACGAACATAAATGAATTAAATTTTTGTAAAATTTGATAGGGTCTGTTTATTTGGTCGTTTCGGCTCCCATTTCCTTGCCCATTTTCTCATAGGCCTCATCATTGGGCTCCCATAGTTCAATTTTATTCCCTTCAGGATCCAGGATATGGACAAACTTTCCGTAATCGTAAGATTCGATTTTGTCCACAACGGTTACCCCGCTTTTCTGTAATTCTTCTACGAGGGCCTCCAGGTTTTCTACCCTGTAGTTAATCATGAATTCCTTTTTAGAAGGTTCAAAATACTTTGTGTCTTCCTTAAACGGGCTCCATTGAGAAAACCCCTTTTTTGTACTGTCTGCCCCCTGATACCATTCAAATACGGCTCCATATTGGTTTGTCTGCAAACCCAGGTTAGCTTTATACCAATCCCGCATTTTTTGGGGATCCTTGCATTTAAAAAATATTCCGCCAATGCCTGTAACCTTTTTCATTTTTTGATCTGTTTTGGGTGAATTGGAAATGATAGATTTAAAAGTGAATCCTAATCCGAAGGATGTGGCAATTATAAAAATTGCGGGCCATGGTCTTTTCATCAGAAATATTATTTAAGTATATCGTCTGTATGGCCCATAGGCAAATTGGACAGGTAAGATAAGGAAATCCACGCCTGATTTACCTTCCGGGCAATACGGCGTTACCTCCGATTCAATAACCCTAATCAATTGGCAGGTTGCCGGAAGAAACATATTTGAAATCAACCCACCACGCTCCGTCTTTCTTTATCACTTTAATTTCCATGGGCCGGTTCATATAGGAATTGGAATAGTTAATGATGGTAGTGGAATCATTAATATCCTCGTATTTATTAATGTTGTAATTCGATTCTTTGTATCGTTTCTTCTTATCGGGACCGAGCCGGGAAAAGAGTGTTTTATACGTATCAAAAAACTGGACATTGAGCGAATCCTTATACAACAGGTTTTCTGCCGTTTTGAAATCTCCATCGAGGCTTGCCCGGATGAAGACCCTGCCGGTTTCCAAGGCATCGGCTGGTCTTTCTTTTTTGGGATTATTACATGCCAGGAAAAAGAGGCAGGCTCCCAATATGGTAAGTATTTTCATTGTTATTTTGATGACTATAAAGTTAGGTATGTTTTCTTTCAATTAACGGAGTGCCGGGAGGTTTTAATTTTTGATAGGGGGAAATGAAAAAGCCGCCCGGGTATGAGCAGCTTTTAATAAATGATTTTATGAAACGGATTATTTTAATTTATCCAGTTCTTTTTTGGCAGAATCCAGCATCTTGCCCCCTTCATCTATTTTACCTTTTATAGAATCGAGGTTAATGTTTTCGAGTTCCTGCCGAACCTTATCGATGCTGTCGGTTGGGTTAATTCCTTCCTCTTTCATTTTTTCCATTCCCATTTCCATCATAGATGATTTATCGAATGCTACTTTCCATTTTCCTGATTCTTTTTTCAGCGTGTAATTCATGGTTTCTCCGCTCTTTTTTTCCTTAACGGGAATAGTGGCTTTGTCGCCATCAATTTTAGCTTCACCAAATTCCATATCGTTGGCGTTGAATTTGGGCATTTCTTCCTTGTCTTTAGCCATATTCATACCCATTTCAATCATGCTGATCATCGATTCAGAGTCTTTGGTAGCCAGGGTTTTGGCCTTGGCAATATCCTTTTTCCCTAATGCCTCAAAAAATTGAACCAAAACAGATTTTGGGTCTTCAGCCTGTGATTTACATCCAACATATAAAATAGCGCCCAAAGCGAAAGCAGCAAGTAAGAACTTTCTCATATTATTTTTTTTGTTGGTTGCAAAAATAGAAATTTATTTCAATATTTATTTGAGTTCACAAAATAGTATTTGCTGTGCTGTTGGTGATTGGGTAAAGGTTTCGGTGGATACATATGGTATTCCATTCGCTATGGAAACCCGGAGGAAAATACCCGGCACCACGCTTCGCAATACCTTATAAACCATTTCGGAGCAGTACAGCCGATTGTCTGTTTTTAAATCGAATTTTAAATCGAAGGGTACTCCCAATTTGTAGAGACTGTCTAGGAGGATTGCTACTTTTTGGTTCTGGGACATGTTCTGTATCCTGTAAATACCCCAGGCTTTGGTGGCTTCGGGGATTAGGAACTGTACCAAGGGCTCACGCAACATTTTTTGATCTGGGTTGAATGAACCGCCGAGGCAATGATAAACCATAGGGGTGCCTTTTTCCATGCAGATGATTCCCACATGGGAAAACCGTTTATCTACCCGGTTCATATTGGCGAATGTCTGGCTTGCAAAATCATTTCCTTTTCTAAATACCAGGTCGCCGGTTTTCAGAAAAATTGAAATGGAATCAATTTTCCGAAGAAAGGAAATGGTATCAGATATAGGAGAAGAAAATGCTGTGACTCCCCTTTTTTCCCCGTGAGGTTGTTTGCAACCGGTAATAAAATGTAGGAAAAAGATACCGGAGAGGGCAAGAAACAGAAAAATGAAGTTCCTGGATTCCCTTCTACTTTTCCTTGTTTCGCTCATCGGCGTGGTGTTCATCAAATTTGTTGTACGCTTTGATGATGGATTTAACCAGTTTATGGCGAACCACATCTTCCTCATCCAGCTCGATGTGTGCAATTCCATCAATATGTTTCAGGATGCGGGTGGCTTTAAACAGGCCGCTGTGCTGATTTTTAGGAAGGTCAATCTGGGTGGGGTCGCCTGTGATTATTGCCTTTGCATTGGGGCCGATACGGGTCAGGAACATTTTTATTTGCAGATCGTTTGCATTTTGTGCTTCATCTAAGATGATGAAGGCATTATCGAGGGTTCGGCCACGCATATACGCTAATGGTGCAATTTCAATTGTACGGGTACTCATATAATACCCCAACTTGTCTGCCGGAATCATATCATCAAGCGCATCATACAATGGACGGAGGTATGGGTCAATCTTTTCTTTCAGGTCGCCGGGTAGGAAGCCCAGGCTTTCTCCTGCTTCAACCGCCGGGCGAGTGAGGATGATTTTCTTAACCATTTTATTTTTAAGCGCCCTTACGGCGAGTGCTACCGCCGTATACGTTTTACCGGTTCCGGCAGGCCCAATGGCAAATACGATATCATTTTTATCACAGGCGGTAACCATCATCTTTTGATTGGCGGTACGCGCTCTTACGGTTTTCCCATTCGGACCAAAAACCAGCACATCATTGGGATTGCGGTCCATGAAATTATCCACTACTTTTTCATCGTCTCCCCCGAGTATCTGGTCAAAATAATTTTCACTCATGTGCCCATTGCGTTCGAGGTAGTGGATTAGCAAAACAATTTTCTCTTTTGCTTCCTCAATTTGTTCGGGCGCCCCACTTAGTTTAAGCTGAGTGCCGCGGCTCAGGATTTTCAGGAGGGGAAATTTCTTTTTGAGAATGTCGAGTTTACCGTTGTTTACACCAAAAAATTCAATGGGATTTACCGTTTCGAGGCTGATGATGGTTTCTGTCAAATCTTTAGGTTTTAGCGTAATAAAAAGCCGGTGTTCAAATGTCTGCTTCAATATTAATTATTATTAATACGGAAGTACGAATTTACTTATTCACAAAGCAACATTTTTCGTGGAAAAGTTAAATTGTTTTTGGAATGTATGGAGGTTGCCTGATTGTTATTAGAACCGGGCAAGCAGTTTTATATTTACAAGCCTGGGAGTAAGTCTGTTTGGAATGGCGTAGGTTGTGTTTGAAAAATCTTTTATGAGTTGGTATGAAATGGTGTTGGGTCGGTTTATCAGGTTAAAAACTTCGAGGCTCGCCCAAATGTTTTCAAATGCGCGAAAGGGAGCGTGGCTTCTTCGTTTGTATTTTTCACTCAGCAAAAGGGCGCTGAATCCCACATCTACCCTAATATAAGGATTGATGATTAGTCCGTTTCTGTACTTAACACTTCCCGGAATATTGTATGGCATATTACTTCCATACAACATATTGAGATGGAATTTAAAATTTTTATTGGTGGACAAATAATCTTCGAGGTATAGGCCAATGGTTATCCGCCGGTCTGTAGGCCTGCGTAACCAGCCAACTTCATGGATGACGCTATCCACCACTACTTTATCGGCGGTTTGCGCAGTAATCACTTCTCCGGCAGCATTCAGGTAATCGGCATATTTATCATTGTCCAGATTTTCCTGCGCATTCATGATACCGATGCTCAGCCAGCTTTCTGCATCTTCCACCAGTTCTCCAAATAACCGCATTTCTATCCCGGCCACCCGGCCTTTTGCATTATTCGTACCCAGGTATCTGATCTTTACATTATCGATATCGTAAGGAATGAGGTCTTGAATATATTTATAATAAGCTTCCGTAGAAAAACGGAATGCCCTACCTCCAAATCCTTTAAACTGGTAATCAAAACCGCCCACTACCTGCATACTTTTTTGAGCCTTAATTTGGGTATTCAGGGTACCATCGTAATTTTTTAACTCCCGGTAAAAGGGAGGCTGATCGTAAATGCCAGCTGCCAGGCGGAAAACAAAATCCCGTTTCCATGCGGGTTTTAAGCTTGCCTGGATCCGGGGGCTGATGAGCCATTCGTTATTGAGGTTATTATAGTTCAGCCTAACGCCTGGTTGTATCGTAATGTCGGTGTTTGAAGTAAAGAGGTGGATATTATCCTGGATGTACCCGCTAAAGCGATTAATATCCAGTTTGGTTATCCCTTCCATCGAATTATAAATAGCTAATCCCGAACTGTGATAGGGAAGGGAATAGCCGGCAGAATCCTGGTATTCCCATTGTTTTAGTTTGTCGTGAATGGAAGCATGTTCAAAATTTACTCCCCATTGAAAAAAGTGTTTCCCCTTATCGAATGAGCCTTTGTGCGCAACCGTTAGTAAGTCGATATTTAGTTTGTTCCTTCCATAGTTTTGATAATACCCGGCCCCCAATGGATTTATAATTTCACCAAAGCTGGCGCTGCTGTTATCGAAGTCCCTGTCGCCAAAAAGGTAGGCGCCCCCAATGTCGTAATTTTCTTCTTCCCCATCGGTAAAACGGCTCAGCATCCATTTCAGTTTTAGGTTCGAATTGGGTTTGTGCTCAACAGATAAACCCAGGAGGGAGGTTTTGTAGCGGTCTATTTCCTGGCCTTCAAAATAAATATCCAGTCCCAGGTTGGCGGTAAATAAAGGTGAAAAAACAGAGGATGTTTTCTTAACTGATTCGGGATAATACCGGAAGCGGGAGGTGGAATAGATACCCAGCGCATCTACTTTTAATTTCGATGAAAAGGTATAACTAATATACCCTTGGAAATCGGATGCGGAAGGGATATAAGCGCCCACAGTGGGTTGTGAACTGAGTAAATTCCGGTTGCTCTTATTTCTTACTGAGCCTAAAAAATTGATTTTTTTATTTTTGGATACACCGCCCAGAGTCAGCCCCTGTTCGAGCAGGCTGAGGTATGCGGCACCTTCAAATTTAACGGGTACCTTATATTGGATATCCAGCACAGAACTCATTTTATCGCCATACCTGGCCGGGAAACCTCCGGTGTAAAAATTTACATTCCGGGTCATTTCCGGATTGATAAAACTGAGCCCTTCCTGTTGCCCGCTACTAACCAGATAGGGCCGGTAAATTTCAAAATCATTAATATAAATGATGTTTTCATCATAATTTCCTCCCCTTACATTGTATTGGGAGGTGAGCTCATTATTGCTTCCTACCAGGGTCTTAATCATGGCTTCAATTCCACCGGTGGTACTGGGTATCCGAACGGCCGTTTTGGGATTCACCCGCAACAATCCGGCTTCCCTACGGCTACGGGTATCCGCTACCACAACGGTATCGAGGGTACCCGAAGAAACCCGGAGTGTGATGGTTACTATTTCCTCTTCCCCGGGCGACAGGTAAAAATTCTTTTGTTCTACCCGGTATCCCGTATGCGAAAAAATGAGAGCAAATGCACTATGGGATGGCACTGTAATTCGGAACGAACCATTTTCGGATGTGGCAGTCCCGGTTTTCTTTCCCAGCATAGTAACAGAGGTATTAGCTACCGGATTGTCATTTTCATCCAGTACTTTCCCCGAAACGGTGGCAGTTTTAGCCTGGCAAAAAATTTGAAAGGGAAGAAGTAAAAATAAAAATGCAGGAAGCAGTCTCATGGCATGAAGTTAATTGAATCTTGCCGGGTGAGATCAGCGGCCTGTATTTTTTAATGCGGAAATGGTGGCGGATGGATCCGGCGATTTAAAAATGGTATTTCCGGCAACCAGCACGTCGGCCCCCGCATCTAAAATAGATTTGGCATTCTCCAACGTTACGCCACCGTCAATTTCAATCAGAGCCGGAGATCCGCTTGAAAGGATAAGCGCTTTGAGTTGTTTAATCTTATTAATGGTTTCGGGAATAAACTGCTGTCCGCCAAACCCCGGGTTTACGCTCATCATGCAAACGGTGTCGATTTGATTAATGATATCTGTAAGCAGGCAGACCGGGCTATGTGGATTAATGGCCACTCCTGCTTTCATGCCCAGGGATTTTATTTGTTGCAAATTCCGGTGGAGGTGCTTGCAGGCCTCGAGGTGTACGGTTAATCCGTCGGCCCCTGCTTCTTTAAATGCCTCAGCATATTTTTCCGGTTCCTCTATCATGAGGTGAACATCGCAATATTTTCTTGTAGTTTTCCGGATAAAGCCAATAATCATGGGGCCAAAACTGATATTTGGAACAAATCTCCCATCCATAACATCAAGATGAAACCAGTCGGCCTCACTTTTATCGATCATTTCGCAATCTCTGTTTAAATGTAAAAAATTGGCAGAAAGGAGGGAGGGGGCAATCAGCGGCATATTTGGTAATTAATATTGCGAAGATAAGCCATCCATTAATGCACGCCCAGGCGATCCAGGGCCTCCCTGGCTTCAACATAATCCGGGGAAATCGCCAGTGCATTTTTGTAGGAGATTATAGCGTCCTCTTTTTTATTTAATTTTTCCAAAACCAGCCCACTGTAATAATACCCTTCATCCCAGGAATTCATAATGGTTAGGGCTTTGTTTAGCACATCCAGTGCCTCATTATATTTTCCCTGGCTGTAAAGCGCCAGGGCTTTTTCCCGGTAAGCATCCATAAACGTATAACTCTGTTCCAACGCCTTATTGAAATAGTTAATGGCTTTTTGTTTTTCGCCAAGATGGGAATAGTATAGTCCTTTAATAAAAAATGCATCTTTATCGGCATTTTTTTTTGAACCTGCCAATAATTCGTTGGCAATATGAAGTGCCCCCGGGTTTTTCGTTTCTGCATAAAGGGTGGCAAGGGCAATATAATAATCGGGGTTGTGGCTGATAGCGGCTGCCTTTTCAAATGCCCGAATGGCTGTTGTGCTATCTTCATCCTCATAAGCCAGGGTTGCCTTAATGTAAAACCACCTTGCATTTCGGGGATATTTTTTCAATATTTCTTCCGTTAGTCCCCTGGCGCTTTTGTAATTTCCATTTTCCCTATAGAATTGAACCAGATTTTCCCAAACTAGAGAAGAATCGGGAAATTCTTTCGTTGCTGCAATTAGTGCTTTTTCCTTTTCCGTTTCCTGAATATCCGGGGAGGAAGTATCTTTTCCAATAGTAGTCTCCGGAGTTGCCCGTTCTTTGCCGCCGGATTGAAGTGCCCCTTTTTTCTCCTTTTCCGGGTTGTTTTGGCAGGATGCCATTACCAGGGCAAATAATAACCAAAGTGAATAAACAGACAGGCATTTCATTTGCCAAATTTAACTGGTAAAATGCAACCCTTTACAATCTTATGACGATTCGGCCATTCGGTTGCGGGTATATTTGCGCAATTTTAAGATATGAAAGCAAAAATCAACCGCAGCTTTTTCCTGGTACTGGGATTATTCTCTTTTCAATTGTCCTATTCGCAGGGCACTATGTATAATGATAGTATTCATTTTGAAGGAGAAAAACATTTTGCCAATTTGCGCCAGCTAACCTTTGGCGGCGATAATGCAGAAGCTTATTTCAGCCCCGATGGTAAGTACCTCGTTTATCAGTACACCAACCCTAAAAAGGGAATTGAGTGCGACCAGATATGGATGGGCAAAATTCCTCAAAAACCTGGTGAAACCTTTAACCCGAAATTGGTTAGCTCCGGTACGGGAAGGACAACCTGCGCCTACTTTTATCCGGATGGGAAACATATCCTTTATGGCTCAACCCATTTAGGTGGAAAAGAATGCCCCCCGGTTCCCGACCGTAAAAAGCATGGAAACAAATACATATGGCCTCTGTATCCTTCTTATGATATTTTTAAAGCCGATACCAACGGAAACATCATAAAACAGCTAACCAATACGCCTGGTTACGATGCGGAAGCAACGATCTCACCCAAGGGCGATAAAATCATCTTTACCTCTATGCGCAATGGCGATTTGGATTTATATACCATGGACCTGGATGGAGGAAATGTAAAACAGATAACCAATACACTCGGCTATGATGGCGGGGCGTGGTTTAGCCCCGATGGAACAAAAATAATATGGAGAGCTTCGAGGCCAAAAACACCGGAAGAGATTGCCGAATACAAATCATTGCTTGCCGAAGACCTGGTGGCTCCAACCAATATGGAAGTTTGGATTGCCAATGCAGATGGCTCGGGGGCATACCAGGTTACCAATTTGGTAAGGGCGAACTGGGCTCCCAATTTTACACCCGATGGGAAGCACGTGATATTTTGCAGCAACTACGAATACCCAAGAGGATTCCCCTTTAATATGTACCTGTGTAACCTGGATGGATCGAATATGACGAAAATTTCGCGAGACAAAGGATTTGATGCGTTCCCGATGTTCAGCCAGGATGGTAAGAAATTTGTTTTTAGCAGCAATCGAAATAATGGCGGAACCCACGATACCAATATTTTTATTGCCGATTGGGTTCAATAAAATTTCAGAGGCAGGAATAACTCCCATTTGCAGCAGGCGATATTTTTTTGGAGCACCCCGGAAAACTGAATGGAGGGTGCTCTTTTTTTGCAATATGGGCAGATCCTCAACTACTTATCTGAACTTTATTTCCATTGATTAACATTTTCTTTTAGACAAATATTAAACGCAATGAGATCGAAAACATCGGAACCAATTATATTTGCGCCCTGCATTTAATTAATTAAACCCGATAAATGAAGAGCATATTATCCCTTTTTACCTTTCTGTTTTTGTTATTCCTAAGTACAAATGCCCAGCCTCCAAAGGGTATGGGAAGCAGTGATCCTCAGGCTAAAAAGATACTGGACGCAGTTAGTACCCGGTTTAAAAGCTATAAATCGGTAAAAGCCGGATTTTCTTTAAAGATTGAAAATGCCTCTGGAAAAAATATTGGCACTAAAACCGGGAATGTTTTTATGAAGGGTTCGCGCTACAAGGTGAATATTACCGGCCAGGAAATTTTCTCCGACGGAAACAACACCTGGACTTACGATAAAGGAGCCAAGGAGGTGACCATCAATAAAATTGACCCCACAGTAAACTCCATTACCCCCCAAAAGTTGTTTACTAATTTCTACGATAAAGATTTCCTGTATAAATTAAACGGGGTTGTGACCCTTAATGGAAAGAAGGTACAGGAAATTGAATTGACCCCGGTGGATAAAACAAAGCCCTTCCATAAAGTATTGCTTTACATCAATAATAATAATATCACCACTACTAAGATCTTTGAGAAAACGGGTAACCGCTATACCTATAGCATCACCAATATGAATACGACTACCAATATTCCCGATAATACCTTTGTATTTGATCCGAAAAATTACCCGGGGGTAGAAGTAGTGGATCTGCGATGATTTGCACAAACAAAAATCAATTTCCCCATTCGAAAGATTTTTTATTGAGACCTGCCAGTTGAAGTACCCTGTCGGTAACCGTATCGGCCACTTCTTCCATATTATTAGGTAAACTGTAAAAGGATGGGGAAGCAGGGCAAATAATCCCGCCGGCTTCTGTAACTGTAGTCATATTTTTAAGGTGGATCAGGTTATATGGGGTATCCCTAACCACACAAATTAATTTCCTTCTTTCTTTTAATATCACATCTGCTGCCCGGCTGATAAGGTCGTTGGATATTCCTGATGCAATTCGGCCAAGGGTGCCCATGCTGCATGGAATAATTATCATGGTGGAGAATTTTGCTGAACCGGATGCAAAAGGTGCCGAAAAATCATGGGTGTCGTAAAACCGAAAAGGGAAAGACTGATACCTTTCATTACCTAATTCTGTTTTCCAAACCTGCTGGGCATTGGAAGTCATAACTACGCCCAATTCCTCCACCTGGTCTTTCATTTTTTCCAGGGAATGGAATAACCGGTTTGCATAGATGGCCCCGCTGGCCCCTGTAATGGCAACTACAATTTTTTGCATTTATGAAGGAATAACAATTTGATTTTGGAAGTTACAAAATTGATGAAATAAATTCAGCAGGAAAGGAATCAACGATATATTATCCGGTGAGAGTGGGCCAAAATGCAGGATAACAAAACGGGAATTATTTTGCTTTGGATCCTGGGTAGTTTTCTGAGGGAGTGGGTAAAAATAAAAACAGGGTGATTTAGGAATTCAATCCGGTGCACCCTGTTCAAATTTTAATTTGTAGGGTCAATTATACTCCGGTATGGGCCATGTCGGGGATTTTTTCTGCTTTGTATTTCCCTTCATCCAGTTTTTTCTTTGTTTCCTGAAATGCGCTGAGTGTTTCATCGATATCCGCATCGCTATGGGCGGCAGTTGGGATGATCCGGTAGATGATGTCGCCCTTTGGAATTACCGGATAAACAACGATGGAGCAAAAAATATGGTAGTTTTCCCGGAGGTCCATCACCATTTGGGTGGCTTCCGGTACCCCACCTTTCATATAGATGGGGGTAACCGGTGAGTTGGTTTTACCGATATCGAAGCCTCTGTCTTTTAAACCCTGTTGAAGTTTGTTTACATTATACCAGAGTTTTTCCCGAAGTTCTGGCATGGATTTTACCATTTCCATCCTTTTCAGCATCCCTTCAACAATTATCAAAGGAAGGCTTTTGGCAAAAATCTGGCTGCGGGTATTATACCTCAAATAGTCTATTACATATTTTGGTCCGCTGATAAAAGCGCCGATACTTCCCATGCTTTTTACAAAAGTGCTGAAATACACATCAATGTCGGCCTCACAACCCTGGGCCGTGTCCGCACCGGCACCATTGGGTCCCATATAACCGAATCCATGGGCATCATCAATCAGGATCCGGAATTCATATTTTTTCTTTAATGCCGCTATTTCTTTCAGGATTCCCTGTTCCCCATCCATTCCAAAAACCCCTTCGGTAATTAACAGGATACCGCCCCCATTCTTTTTGGCAAGTTCGGTTGCGCGTTGTAGTTGTTTTTCGCAATCGGCAATATCATTGTGTTTAAACGCATACCGGTTGCCCATGTGAAGCCTTACGCCATCCACCAGGCAGGCGTGTGCTTCGGCATCGTAAACGATCACATCCCTCCGGTTTACGAGGGCGTCAATGCAACTCATGATTCCCTGGTAACCAAAGTTGAGCAGCATGGTGGCTTCGCGATTCACAAATTCACTAATTACTTTTTCCAATTCTTCGTGCTTGCTGGTGTTCCCACTCATCATGCGTGCACCCATGGGGTTTCCCATACCATATTTTGCAGCGGCTTCCGCATCCACTTTTCTTACCTCCGGGTGGTTTACAAGTCCCAGGTAATTATTAAGGCTCCAAACAATCATTTCTTTCCCCCGGAATTTCATCCTGGGGCCTAATTCCCCTTCCAGTTTTGGAAAAGTAAAATATCCATGTGCGCGGTCCATGTGCTGGCCAAGAGGTCCGCCATCTTTTGAAAATTTAGAAAATACGTCCATAAATTAATTTTTGAGAGTATATATAACGGCAGGATTGCCGCAGATGGCTGCAAATTTACGGCAGTTATTATTAATGTTTTGAATGGAGTCGAAAATGCCGGAATGGGATTGCGGGAGCTTTAATAACTTTGAAGCATGAGAATTTCACCTAAAGCCTTTGTTGCCATATTTCTATGTACATTTTTTTGTTCTAATTTTTCTGTTGGGCAAACTTCAAACCGACCCAAACTTGTGGTGGGTTTGGTAATTGATCAAATGCGTTGGGATTATCTGTACCGTTATCAGGATCTCTATGTTTCCGGTGGGTTTAACCGGATAAAAGGCGAAGGATTTAATTGCCAGAATACATTCATCCCCTATATCCCTACCTATACGGCAGCGGGCCACGCTTCCATTTATACCGGAAGTGTCCCTGCTATTAATGGTATTATGGGTAATAACTGGTACGAACGAACCGAAGGCAAGGTGGTGTACTGTACGGATGATTCTTCTGTAAACCCGGTGGGAACGGATTCCAAGGCCGGAAAAATGAGTCCCCGGCGGATGCTGGTAACCACCCTTGGTGATGAGCTGCACCTGGCCGATAATTTCAGGGGTAAATTGCTGGGAATCTCTCTTAAAGACCGGGGTTCCATCCTTCCGGCAGGCCATACTGCCAACGCCGCTTACTGGTTTGATGATAAAACAGGAAATTGGATCAGCAGTACCTATTATATGAATGAACTGCCGGGGTGGGTGAATGCTTTTAATCAGACTGGCAATTTGGATAAGATGATATCCCAACCCTGGCAACTACTCCTTCCGCGCGAAAAATACCGGGCTTCAACCGGTGATTCGATGTCATGGGAATCGCCCATGAGAGGAGAGAAACTGGCTGTCTTCCCGCATACAATTTCTGCGGATAACCCGAAGCGTTATGCTGATATTAAATCAACCCCTTACGGCATTTCCTATTCTTTTGAATTTGCTGAAAAGGCTATTGAAGAGGAAAAACTCGGACAAAGTGCAACAACGGATTTCCTGGCACTCAGTATCTCCTCAACGGATTATGCCGGCCATGCATTTGGCCCCAATAGCCTCGAGGTGGAGGATTTATACCTTCGCCTGGACCGGGAAATAGCCGGGTTCCTGCAATATCTTGATAACAAAATTGGGAAAGGCCAATATCTGTTGTTTCTATCTGCCGACCATGGCGCATCCCATGTCCCTGCGTTTAATTTGTCTCATAATATACCTGCGGGGATCACCAATGAAAAGAAATTAATGGAGGAAATTAACCGGCAATGTGAGGAAAAATTTGCTATCCGGGAAGCTATTCTTAACCTGCAAAATCACCAATTTTACCTTAACTATCCTTCCCTGGAAGCCGGCCAGGTACCTATTGAGAAATTGGAGAGTTTTATTATTAAGCAGCTTGCCGCCAATCCGGATGTAGCGTTTGCCTTTCCTTTTTTTAAACGAAGCGACTATACCATGCCGGCAAACATTTCATCCGTTATTCAGAACAGTTATAACCCCTCCCGGTCGGGCGATATTCAAATTATCCTAAAGCCTAATTATTTTGATGGCAAGAATAAAGCAACGGAGCACAGAGGTACCACCCATGGATCCTGGAATCCTTATGATTCTCATATTCCCCTGTTGTTTTTTGGCTGGAAGGTAAAGCAGGGAAACCTGTACAGGGAAACTTACATGACCGATATTGCGGCAACCCTGGCTGCCATGTTGCACATTCAAATGCCTAATGGATGTGTGGGGCAGGTGATCAGTGAAGTGTTTCAATAGAAATTACACTTTTAGAAAATCAGGACGATACCAAACATTTTCTTTTTGAAATGAGGGCAGATTCGCCTAATTTCCTATAATAAAAAACATTCCTGTTTGTATGAAAATTCTTGAAATAAAAGTATTACGAGGGCCAAACTTTTGGAGTATTAACCGGGGAAAACTGATTCAGATAAAGTTGGATTTGGAAGAGATGGAGGAGATTCCTACCAATAAGGTTCCGGGTTTTAGGCAAAGGCTGGAAAAATTATTGCCCAGCCTGTACCAACATCGTTGCAGTGTGGGAGAGCCGGGAGGTTTTTTTCAACGGGTGGAAGAAGGTACCTGGATGGGGCATGTAATTGAACATGTAGCCCTTGAATTACAAACCCTGGCCGGTATGGATACAGGGTTTGGCAGAACGCGCGGCACCGGAAATCATGGAGAGTACTATGTTGTGTTTAGTTATATGGAAGAAGATGCGGGGATATATGCCGGTAAGTCGGCCCTTGCCCTGGTAGAGTCGTTAATTAAAGATGAGGACTTTGATCTTGCCTCGGTGATTATGCGCTTACGGGAAATCAGGGAAGATACCCGGCTGGGCCCAAGCACCGGATGTATTGTGGAGGAAGCTGCCCGCAGGGGTATTCCATACATCCGGCTGAACCGGCATAGCCTTGTTCAGTTGGGTTATGGGGTTCATCAAAAAAGAATCCGGGCCACCATTGCGAGCACAACCAGCAATATAGCTGTAGATATTGCCTGTGATAAGGAAGAAACCAAGAAGCTTTTAGGGGACGCCGAAATCCCAGTTCCGAAGGGAGATGTAATCCGGACGGAAGAAGGGCTGGAATCTGCCGTAAGGAGGATTGGTTACCCCGTGGTAATTAAACCCATCGATGGAAATCATGGGAAAGGCAATACCACTAACATCACCACCTGGGAGCAGGCGCTAACTGCTTTTGCAGCCGCTAAACAATACAGCCGGAGTGTGATTGTAGAAAAATACATAACCGGTTTCGACTTCAGGGCATTGGTGATCAATTATAAATTTGTTTGTGCTGCCCTTCGTACACCCGCTGCCGTTACTGGAAATGGAAAATCAACTATTCAGGAACTGATTGATGAAACCAATGCCGACCCAAGACGGGGTTACGGACACGAGAAAGTATTAACCCAGATCACCATCGATCAATTCACCCAAAAGATGCTGGATGAAAAGGGATATTCCTTAAGTACAGTGCCGGCAAAGGATGAATTGGTATTGTTAAAACCTACCGCTAATTTATCTACGGGTGGTACAAGTACGGATGTTACGGATGAAGTGCACCCGGCCAATATTATTATGTGCGAACGCATTGCACGGATTATCGGACTGGATATTTGTGGCATCGATATCATGGCGAAAGACCTTCGCAACCCGATTACCGAGAACGGGGGTGCCATCCTGGAAGTGAATGCTGCACCGGGTTTCAGAATGCATATTGAACCGGCGGAAGGATTACCCAGAAATGTGGCAGAACCGGTAGTGGATATGCTTTTCCCAAAAGGGAGTTCGGGAACCATTCCTATAATTGCCATAACCGGAACCAATGGAAAAACCACTACAACCCGTTTGGTGGCTCATATTGCAAAAACGGCAGGGTATAAAGTGGGATATACCACCAGTGATGGCGTATATATTCAAAACCAACTGATGATGAAAGGAGATTGCACCGGTCCCATCTCTTCTCAATTTGTGTTGAAAGACCCTACAGTTGATTTTGCTGTTTTGGAATGTGCCCGAGGCGGTATTTTGAAGAACGGCCTTGCATTCCGGAATTGCGATGTGGCTATTGTAACCAATGTGAGTGCCGATCATATTGGATTGGGAGGTATCGATACCATGGAACAAATGGCCAAAGTGAAATCTATTGTACCGGAAACCGTGTTTCGGCATGGTTATGCCATTTTGAATGCAGATGATGACCTGGTATTTGATATGAAAGGAAACCTGGAATGTAATGTTGCATTTTTCAGTATGGATGAAAACAATCCCCGGATTATTGAACATTGTAAAAAAGGTGGGTTTGCCTCTGTTTATGAAAATGGATACATCACCATCATGAAAGGCAATTGGAAGATAAGGGTAATAAAAGTTACGGAGGTTCCCATTACTTATGGTGGACGGGCTTTGCATAATATTATGAATTGCCTGCCTGCTGTATTAAGTACCTATTTATGGCGGAATATTTCTATTGATGACCTGCGTACGGCTTTGCACAATTTTGTACCCTCGCCAACCCAAACTCCCGGCAGGTTAAATCTTTTCCAATTCAAAAATTTTAAGTTCCTGGTAGATTTTGCCCACAACCCGGCGGGGCTGGAACTACTTTGCGATTTTACCACAAAAATAGAAGGCACACCCAAAGTGGGAATTATTAGTGGGACAGGGGATAGAAGGGATGAAGATATCCGTGAACTGGGGCGTATCTCGGGCAAATATTTTGAAGAAATCATCATCCGCCAGGATAAAAACCTGCGGGGCAGGACCAAGGAGGAGATTGTGAATTTGCTGGTGGAGGGGATAAAAGAAACCCAGCCCACCGAAATTCCGATAGAAATTATTTATAGTGAGAAAGAAGCCATACTGCATGCATACAGGAATGCAAAACCCGGCTCACTTATTACAATAATGTGTGATGTAGTGGCGGAGGCCCTGGATCTTATAAAAGAATTAAAGGAAAAGGAGGACGAAATGGGGGAACCTGAATTGTTGAAAAATAATTGAATTTTAATGTATGCGTTGTAATTTTGCAGCACATTATTGGGTCATGGTGTAACGGTAGCACTACAGATTCTGATTCTGTCTGTCTGGGTTCGAAACCTAGTGACCCAACAAGGGGCTGAAATTCAGCCTCTTTTTTATTTTTTACCCCATTTTCATTTGGGATCAAGGCCGTTCCCCCTTATTTTTGCACTCCCAAAATGGAACTGGGTTATGGTGTAATGGTAGCACAACAGATT
>Ga0116193_1001442_pt1 | contig 19655 bp, 14 predicted proteins | sample AD_UKC115_MetaG_FD_89892 | JGI IMG/M metagenome (GOLD analysis project Ga0116193, IMG submission 89892) | Active sludge microbial communities of municipal wastewater-treating anaerobic digesters from Hong Kong - AD_UKC115_MetaG | ecosystem: Engineered > Bioreactor > Anaerobic > Digestate... | reverse complement strand
TCAGGGGTGTGGTAATTATTGTAATCCTACCGCAACCGTTAAGGTTGAAGGTGGCGGGAAAGGTCCCGTGTATCAGATGATAACAATCAATGCATACGATTTGACCGATCAAGACACCTTCTTTTTCCCCAACCGTTCTTTATTAATTCTTGATACGGCCAATTCTCAAGAAATTTGGTTAAATATCCCTGAACAAGAACTAATTCGTGATTATATCCAAGGAATTTTTGTTTTCCAAAATGTTACTTATGATGCAGCACCTTTGTTCCCAAACGAATAATTTATAACATTTTTTTTTATTTCTTATTTTCCTTTGTTTGATGTTGATTAAAGAATATATTTTGAAGCCCATGAAATCACTTCTGCGTTTATTCCTATTGCTAATAGTCTTCTCTTTTTTGATAATTCATTTAGAAGGGCAAAATAATTTGAAACAATATTATAATTATGTTAATCAAGCGGAATTAGCCATTTGTAGTGAAAATTATTTCAGTGCTGCTCAGTTATACGAAAAAGCATTTATTCAAAAAAAACCTTTTGGAAAAGATCTTAAAAATGCGTATATTATAAGTTGTAATTTTCTTAATGACAAAGAATTAAGTATCTATTATGCACATCAACTTTTTCAAAGAGGATTTCGTGATTTATTCGAAATTTCAGATTCAACGATGATGAAAGATGTTGATTTTTATCAGCAACTTGCTATTTTGTACGATACGACTGTAAGAATGTATGATTTGGAATTGGAGAAAAAATTTGAAAGTTTGGCGTCTGAGATGCAAATGGTTCGCTACTATTGTAACCATCCATCTGATAGTTGTATCAATGAAATTAATAAAGTTGACCGATATTGTTATCAATCATTGATAGAATTTTATCAAGAATACTCTGAAATTAGTGATTGCTCCGTTGGATACAATTTCTATTCATTTACTCAATTCCCCTTCCTTAATTTTGTGCAAAGTAATAATTACAATATTCAAAAAATTCTTTATCAAGAAGTTTTGAAGGGAAATTTTGATGCAACACGTTATATGGAATTGGAGGATATTTATCATTATAGCTATGCTAATTATCCCGAAAATCAAAATTCTATTTTATATGGAGCTTCGTATGCCAATACCGTGATTACTGATAATACATTATTTATTCTTAATCCTGAAAATATGGAGCAAATTAATTCCAATAGAAAGGCAATTTATGTGGCTGAAACGTGGAATGATTATCTTACGAAAGTAACTTACCAATTTAAATACAAAAAGTTCTTTTTCTATCCTGTTTCTTATATTTCATACGGAAATGATAATGATGATAAACTTAATGCCGATAAATTAAAATCGGAAATTGATTCTGATCATTTTCAGGGAAATTTTCGGAGGATATATGTTGAAAGAGAAGAAGCTGTTTTTGCTGATTTCTGATTTAATTATCCCTATTTATGCTCTTTTGGTCAATCTGTTTCATTATAGATTGACCAAAAGTTTTTTTATGATAATCCCTTTGGGTGTGTGAATTTTGGTGAAATACATACCCGGAGAAAGGTCTTGAAGTGGAATAATAATTTCATTATCTGAGGAAGAGATCCTTTTTTCAAAAACAGCAATTGTTTTTCCTGAAATATCACGAAGATAAACAATCACTTCATCGTTGATTCCTTCAATTCTTATTTTTGAAAGGTTTTTTGAAGGATTCGGATAAACCAACACAGAGAATTGTGTTGAAAAATTTGATGAATTAGAAATTGAAGTCGGAGGATTTGGATTTTCAATAATGTGAAGATTTAAATATATAAGACTGTCACAGTCTCCTTCTACTACTCCTGTTCGGGTAAATACAAAATGTCCTGTATCCGTTCTTGAAGTAATGGAAAATCCATTCTCATTGTAAGGCAAATAGGTATATATAGAATCAAAAATGGTGTAATGGATCATACACTTTTGTGCATGAACCGTAATATTGTCAAATCGATTATTTCCTGAATTACTGCTCGCACCATCAAGCGTGATTCTAATGAATATATTATCTTTTCGGTTAAGAGATTCTATACTTTGTAAATCAATGGTTTTAAGTTCAAAAATTGCGATGCTGTCTGCTACAGACAATGCACCTAAAATGGTATCATATTGTACTCCATCCAAGCTCCACTCCCAAATGTGTTGATTAAAGCCCGTTTGTGTTCTTCTTGAAGCTAAAGTAAGAATAAAATCATTCCAATAGGGAGCCGAAAATTGGAGAACAATGGATTTTTTATTTGCAGTTGCGTTCACAATCGCTAAAGAATTTCCACTTATTGCATTAACGATTCTTGGATCTCCAATGATGGTTCCCGGATATGCATTAAGTTGATTTCCAGACTCTCCCGTTATATAATTTGAAGAACTATGACTCCCATCACAATACAAATAAGCAGCTGATTGAGTGAAATTGAAGTCTGCGGGAATGACTTGCGGTGTGTTGGGAGCCCCTGATATATTATCAAATGTCCATGATATAATTGGCGTGTGAAATTCTGAATATCCGTAAACAAACGTTATGGACGTATCCTGAATAAAATAACCATTTACAGATTGAATGTTTCTCAAGATAATATAATAAGGAAGTCCAATCGTTAATGGATTTGCCAAATGTAGAGAAACTTGATTATTATAGGCATTGATACTGTCAATGTTAATGCCACCGCTAATGGAATAATTATTGGAATTTTCTGCAGAGGTATTTACTAATAAAGTATCAAATGTAAGAATTATGGAATTATCGGTGGGAACTGCAAAATGAATAACGCGTGGCTTTCCGGTAGGAGGGACATATCCAAGTTGAAATTGCGATGTCAATGAATCGTTTCCCCAAATTAAAGAGACCAATTCAGGATAATCAATATAGGGATTTCTGTTTTGTTGAATTGAATAGATTGCATTATTTCTATCTATTTCTTTTTGACTAACCGGATCCAAGATATGCCAATTTTTCAACATTTCTAATGCCCAAGGTCTTAGTTGAGATCTGAATGTCATAGGTTGCGTTGTTGAAAAATTTTCATCTTCAAATAAATACCTAGTGGCCATGTAGAAGAATGCACGCGCAATATCTCCTTTAAACTCTGGTGTCGGTTCAAAAGCATTACTACTCGGTGTCGGTTCAAAATTTGATGCGTAGCTGTTAGGGCCAAATCGAGATCCATTTTGGAAAATTCGTGTCGGATTCATCACTTCTCCATATGGATTATTGTTTCGTGTTGAATTAATCCATCCATCAACCGGATAAACATGATGTATGTCAGAGTATGGAGCTCCTGTTTCATATCCAAACCAACTTTGACAAAATACATGCTCCCGATTATAACTGATACATTCTCCGCTTCCAACACTTCCATGATCGGTAGAACTAAAACTACAATACGGGTCAGTATAGATATCCCAGATGGTATTATCGGCTTTTAAATCGGTTAGTCTATAATAATCCCATAATTCATTGTATCCGACCACTCGATGTGAGTCGATAATATTGGATAGGGCGACCTGTAATTCATACCCGCTTTTTCCTATGGCACTATTGTAATATCCGGCCGGAATTTGTGCTAAAAGTAAAAATGGATATATTAAAATTATAAATAGAATAATTCTCTCTTTTTTACGCATTTGCTCTAAATTAATTTGCAAAGGTACTAAAAAAATGTAATATCTTTGCATGATTAAAATTATAGAAGTGAAAAGCTTTTTTACAGCAATTATTATTATTTTCCTGACTGTATCTCCTTGGTGTCTTTCTGCTCAAAAATATTCCGTTTCAGGAATTATTAAAGATGCCGAAAATGGGGAAACTTTGCAAGGGGCATACATCTCTTTTTATGATACGTTAAAAAAAAATGATCCTAAAGTAGTCGTTTCCAATAATGCCGGTTTCTATTCTGCAACCATTGAATCAGGGGTTTATGAAATGAAAGTTTTTTATCTTGGTTATGAAGAATATAAATCACTCATTACATGTGAAAAGAATCAAGTTATTAATATTGAACTGATCACTCATGCAATTCTTGCTAATGAGGTGGTTGTTACTGCAAAAAGAGAAGATCATAATGTCTCGAGTATTGATGTCGGTAAAATGGAGATGAAGATTGAAACCATTAAATCCTTACCGGCTCTTTTTGGAGAAGTTGATATACTCAAATCCATACAACTTTTACCCGGAATTCAATTCGGCGGGGAAGGGAACAGCGGTTTTTATGTGCGAGGAGGGGCGGCCGACCAAAATTTGATTCTTTTGGATGAAGCAACAATTTACAATGCAGGTCATCTTTTTGGCTTCTTTTCGGTTTTTAATCCTGATGCAGTTAAAAATGTTGAAATTACTAAATCGGGAATGCCTGCTTACTACGGAGGGCGACTGGCTTCAATCGTTGACGTAACACAAAAAGACGGAAATATGAAAAAGTTTCAATTCGATGGAGGGATTGGACTTATTTTTTCCAGATTTACGGTTCAAGGACCTATTAAAAAAGATAAATGTTCCTTCCTGCTTTCAGGTCGAAGAACCTATATCGATTTTCTGATTCAACCTTTTTTGAAATCTACCTCTCCTCTTAAAGGAACTAAATTTTATTTTTATGATTTGAATGGTAAAATAAATATCATCTTCAATAGTAAGCATCGTCTTTATCTTGGCGGTTATTACGGCAGTGATGTCTATGGATTTAAGTCTTCCTCCGGTTCTACTTTTGCGCAAATGGCTTGGGCAAACGCAATAGCATCCCTTCGGTGGAACTATATTATTACCCCTCAGCTCTTTTTAAATACTTCTGCTTCGTTTAGTGATTATAGGTTTAACACAAAATTAGGCATGGATGTTTATGAATTTAATTTGCGCTCCGGTGTTCGTGACTATTCTCTCAAAAGTGAATTAACCTATCTACCTTCTTTTCCTCATACTTTTAAATTGGGAATACATTATATTTATCATACATTTTATCCGAATAGTTATGATATTGAAGCCGGTAGTTTAAATCAACTTTCAATTCCAACGTCTAAACCATACTATGCTCATGATATAGCTGTATATATTAATGATGAGTTTGATTTATGGAAATGGCTTCGCGTGAATATAGGTCTGCGCTATACCCATTTTGAAAATATTGGAAAATTTACACGATATATATTAGACGATTTTAATAATATTGTTGATAGTGTGTCCTATAAAAGGGGGGAACGCATCAAACAGTATAATTATCTTGAACCTCGTCTTGCTCTTCGCTTTCTTCTGGATTCGAATACCTCCATTAAAATGTCTTATACTCTTAATTATCAGTATATTCATCAAGTTTCTTTGGCGGGAATATCTTTGCCTACTGATGTATGGATGCCTTCAACCGAAATTGTAAAACCGCAGATAGGAAATCAAATCTCATTAGGTGTTTTCAGAAATTTTTATAAAAATATGTTTGAAACTTATATCGATTTTTATTATAAAAGTATGAATAATCTTATTGAGTATAAAGATGGTATGGATATGACGTTGATGACAATGAATCCGGATCAATCCTATACTTTTGGAAAAGGATGGTCATACGGAATGGAAGTATTTGTGAAGAAAAAAACGGGTCGTTTTACTGGTTTTATTGGCTATACGCTTGCGTTTTCAGAACGTAAATTTGACGACCTTAATAATGGGAAAGTGTTCTATGCAAAGTATGACCGACGCCACGATGTGTCTATTAATTTAGCTTATGAAATTCTACGTAATAAATTGTCGGTGTCTACGGTATGGGTTTTTGCTACCGGAAATACAATGACTATTCCTATCGGTTATTACTTTTTTGGGGGAACAATGATGACTGAATACAGCGAACGAAATGCTTTCAGGGTTGCTCCGTATCATAGATTGGATATTTCACTGAACTGGACCATCAAAGAAACTAAAAAATTTAAAACAGAACTCAACTTTTCGATTTACAATGTTTATAATCGTATGAATCCTTTCTTTGTATTTTTTGAAACAAATAGCAATGTAACTCCTGATTTTTCAGATTTTAATATTCAGACTAGGGCTTTTCAAATGAGCCTTTTCCCGATTTTACCTTCTATTTCTTGGAATTTTAGTTTTTGATAATCTTTGTGCTCTCTATAATTCGATTTTGTTCCCGAATTAATAGAATGTATATTCCTGAAGGGAATGATGATATCGGAACTTCGGTAATAGTAGCGTGAATAATTGCTGCGGAAATCTCTTTTCCGTAGATGTCTGTCAACTGATACGAAATGGAGTTTTCTTTCAAAGCACCTGTGTACAATATGTAGAAATGATTTTTGGTCGGATTTGGGTAAACTTTAATTGCTGCTGCTCCATACTTATCTGTTATTCCCGTTACACCATTAGTGGCTTCGTTCACGCCTATCTCGAGTTGTGAATCGGCTGCATCCATATCGGCTACTTCTTCTTCACCAAAATCAGGAATTGTGGGGATTTGCACATGATTATTTGAATCCGGAATAATGTTTCCATTTGAATCACATGGTGTTAATGCAACATGAAAAACAAGCGTATGATGGTCTTGAACTGTGATGTCAAATGTTCTCGGACAATATCCCTCTGCCGAAAAAGTAACATTATAGGTGCCCGCTTTAATCGGACGATGATAGTTGCCAATCGGCAAATGCGAATATACCTGAGTATTCATTTCATCATGCTGATTTATAAAAACTTCTGCATGTAAAGGATCTTCAGTATAAGCATCAAATACCAATCCCCGAAATCTGTATAATGATTCTTCTATATAACTAAGCAGAGAACTTTTATTAGCGTTCCAAAAAGAAGGTAAATTGCTGGCGGAAGGTGTTTTATTGCTTGAAATTTCAACAGTCATTTCGCGACAACCTACATAATAATTTAGATAATCTTGTCTTGAACCATAAATCACATACCAATCTCCTCCATTAGTAATGCCGTCATTTTGATCGTTAAAATAACCTGAATTGCCATAATATTGACACGAATCAGCATAATTGCGACATACATATTGCCACCATGCATCATCCGCATGGGAGTGTTGCTGTGATCTCCATCCATCCCACGGATAATTGGCTAACTCTGCTCCGCCATGAAAATTCGCAGAAAGAACAAAATGATGTTGCTCCACAAAATTAATCATTGCCGCAATTTCTGGTTCCAATGTGCTTATATATTGCATCGGATGTGGATAGGAGCGATTTAAATCAACTCCATTCGAATTGGCTCGTGTGGAGGTTGGAGAACTCCCTATGATGTTGTTCCCCGAATAATAGGTTCCATCAGGATTCTCATTCGGACAAATCCATAAATTAATATTGTTTACAATATTGGCAACTCTAGCATCCGTTTCATAGTTTGAAAGCAAATAATCAATTAATCGAAGCATGCAATAATATCCGGTAACTTCATCTCCATGCATGGTAGATGTGTACAAAAATTCAGGTTTATTGGAAGGTGTATTTAATGTATTACTAATATGTGCGGCTATTATCATATGATTATCCGGAGTGGCCGCTAATATAGTATCTATCTTACATAAATTGGGATAACGCTTCTGAAACGTGTCCATCATTGCCAAATATGTGGAGTAGGTGGGATATTTATTCCAGGTTATCATTTCATTATAGGAATAAGCCATTGTAACTGCTTTTGATTCAGTGTGAGGAGCTTCAAATAAGGAATATGGAATATTGAGATCGTGGAAACGTTGGTAATCTTTCCGGGCAACCCATAATCTGACTTCATACTTGCCGGTATGGGGATTCAAAATTGCATTATCAACAGAAAATTCGAGTGCCAGCGCCTCTATCTCTGTTTTTGAATCCAAGATCAGATTAATATAAGTTTCAGGAAGTTCATTATCAAAAGTATATGGAATTTCCGATTGAGCATTCAAGAAAAATATTGTACAGAAAAATAGACAAGTACAAATAATTGTTTTTTTCATTAAATCAATTTTTTTAGTTATAAGAGGGAAAATGATTGATTGGGTATCAGATTTTTTAGCGTATTCGGTAATTATCAAATAGAATGTTAATGGTATCTTGCAACTCTTCTGATACAGGGGTTAAAGGGAGCCTCAAATAATTGTCAATTTTCCCCATTTTTTGAAGTAATGCCTTGATTCCTGCAGGATTTCCTTCCTTAAAACAAGCTTGAGTAATATCCAATAAGCCTAAATGCAGTTTAAGTGCATCGTTATAGCGGTTTTCTCTTGCAGCTCGAACCATTTCTGTAAAATCTTTCGGAAAAGCATTGGCAATGACCGAAATAACCCCATCTGCTCCTGCAGCCAACAAAGGCAGCGTGATAGCATCATCCCCTGAAATAACCGCAAAACTATCCGGTTTGTGGTTGATAATCTTCATGATTTGATTCATATTTCCAGAGGCTTCTTTAATGGCTATTATATTTTTGCACTCTTCTGCCAAACTTAGTGTGGTTTCGGCTTCAATATTGCATGCAGTTCTGGACTGAATATTATAGATTACAATCGGAATCGGTGAAAAGTAAGAAATCTGCTTGTAGTGCTGATATAATCCTTCCTGTGAAGGACGATTATAATACGGAGCTACTGTTAACAAGGCATCAATACCTAAGAAATCAAAATGTTTTATTTTCAGTATAATGGCATCAGTGGATGGTCCGCCTAAGCCCATGATGACAGGTACGCGTCCCAATACAGTCTGAATGATGGTTTTCATTACAGATTCCTTCTCTTTGTCTGAAAGAGTAGGGGATTCACTTGTTGTTCCTAATGCTGCGATGTAATCAACTCCTCCGGATATAACATGTTCAACTAATTGTTCGAGTCGTGGATGATCTATGGTCCCTTCTGCTGTAAAAGGGGTTACTAATGCAACTCCAACTCCGGTTAATTTGTCTTTTATCATAATTCTCCTGTTAACTTTTGAGTGTAAATATGTATGTTTTCTAACAATGTTCGTGGAGAAAACGGCGTATTGAGATCAATATGTAAATCATAATAGCCTTTGTTTGAATTATTTGCACCAATAATGAATTTTGCTCTTGATAATGATAAGATGCTTCTAATTGGTAATAATGATCGATTGGTGAAATCTATGAGTATATCAAATTCTGTATTTGCAAAATCAAAAATTTGAACTTTTAAAGGTTTTCCATACCAATTTAATTCTTTATTGCTGAAGTAATCGGCTGTTAATTGTTGAATACAGTAAAAAGGGACCTCTTTGCTGTCGATATATCCCATTAACCATAAGTTGCGGTTGTTTCGTTGAATCTGTGAAAAAATAGAGAAAATCTCTTTGTACGAATCTTCCTCAGTAATTTCACATAAAAATCCAATCTTCTGTGCTCGTGGCAAAGAAATAATTTCAGATTGTCTAACAACTTTATTGTCAGATAAATATCTGTTTAATAAAAAAGACTTAATCCAATGAAATGCCACGTTTTATATTTTTTTTATAATGTACAAAAATACAAAAAAAGTGATTAGTTAGTTCATTAGTATTATTAATATGATTAGAAAAAGATATTTTGATTTTTTATTTTTTTTGGCATGCGGGCCTTTGGTTGTCAGACTATCCGTTATAGGTCCTCATTCCGCTCATTTCACGTTGCACTATTTTCCTCATTGCAGCGCCGCCTACTTGATTATCAAGAACTTTGGATTGGTTTTTGATGATTTTTATTTTTTACCGGACAATAATTTAAATTATGTAAAAAACACTTTTTTTTGTAAATTATGCGAAAAAAAAGTGCTTTTCATGGTTTAGACCGAAAGAATCGTCCTTTTATTTTCTTCATTTAGACCGCAAATTATCAATGGTATATTTTTTTTTGCGAATTTTTTCTTCTCCGATTATTGATTTTTTCTTTTTTAAATCATTGATTCTGTAAGATAAATAGGGGATAAATGGTTGAACAGAATCTTAATTTGAGATATGATGCTCATATTTGGGGTGAAAAAAACGTCCTCCAAAAAAAACGGAACTTTTAATTCGCTTTTTATTTATATTTTTTATTAGCCAAAAAAGATAAAAACATTTCCGGCATGAAACATTTTTTTCTTCATAAAAGGAATAATAGCATTAATGTGAATGCAACAAAAGCCGATACGCTTTGGAATTGCTCTCTTTATGGCCAAATTGAATCTGATATTCTGACGGATTATTCGCCCGCCCGGGAGAATACCCTGAATAGAGTTATCTATTTAATGAATATGATGTGGGCTGCGGACAACAGACATTTGCAGTTTTTGTTTTACCACCCTGTCTCCTGCGGCCACTTCAACTCAATTCTCCGGGAACCCTTCTTACTATATCCTCTAATAGTATGTAAGCTCCCGGAGCTCCGTCAGAGTTATTTTTATTCTATATTTATAATCTGAATTTTTGATATTTTAGCAACGTCAATCTAGTTATAAAAAAAAATCCCGAATCAATTAAAGATCCGGGATTTTTAAGATAGGAATAAGTTAAAGTTTACTTATTACATTCGCAGTCATCATATTCACTGATTATTTTCTTGATATCATCAGGAGCAAGGCGACCATATACTTTGCTGCCAATTAATGCAACAGGTGCTAGTCCGCACGCTCCAACACAACGAAGAGAAGCAAGTGAAAATTTTCCGGATTCATCCGTTTCTCCAACTTTAATCTTTAAGATATTTTTAAACTCATCCAATACTTTTTCGGCACCACGAACATAGCAAGCAGTTCCCATACATACTGAAATGGGATATTTACCTTTTGGGATCATGGAGAAAAATGAATAAAATGATACAACACCATAAACTTTTGCTGTGGGAATATTGAGTTGTTCTGCAATTACTTCTTGCGCTTCTGCAGGAAGATAACCGAGAAAATCCTGGGTTTGATGTAATACATTGATTAATTCCCCCGGATTATTATGGAAACGATTGCATATTTCAACAATTTTTTCCCTGTTTTCTTTTTTTATTTTTATTTTAATACTTGACATGATTTCAAATGTTTAAGAAATTAATAATGGGTTAATTAATCTAAATCGATTTCTATGGCTTTCTTGCGATCAAAATAATGAGTGTGTAATAACTCATGAGATTTGTGTCCGCAGGGTTCTCCTAGAAATTCTTTGTAAATAGCTTGAATTGATGGATTTTCATGAGATTTACGAATAGGCATATTTCTGTCTGCTTCATAAATTGCTTCCCAACGAGCTTTAATAATATCACTATTTCCATGGTGTAATGGTTGGCCTCCACCATCAATACATCCACCGGGACATGCCATTACTTCTATTGCATGGAATTGTGATTCACCGCGTTCAATTTCTTCCAGTAATTTACGTGCATTACTTAAACCATGAGCAATACCTATATTGATTTCAACTCCGTCAAAATTAATAGTGGCTTTCCGAATTCCTTCTAATCCACGAAGTTCTTTAAAATCGATTTTAGGAAGAGGTTTTTTAGTGATTAACTCATATGCTGTACGGCATGCTGCTTCGATAACACCCCCTGTTGTTCCGAAGATTACTCCTGCACCTGTTGATTCTCCTAAAGGGCTGTCAAATTCAACCTCAGGAAGTGCATTGAAATCGATGTTGGCAGATTTAATGAGGTGGGCTAACTCACGAGTAGAAATAGAATAATCTACATCAGGATTGCCGTTCACTTTAAATTCATCCCGTCCACATTCATATTTCTTAGCCAAACAAGGCATAACAGAAACTACGATCATATTTTCTCTGCTTACTCCGATTTTATCGGCGAAGTATGATTTTGCAATAGCTCCGAACATCTGTTGAGGCGATTTTGCAGTCGAAGGAATTTCGCGCAAATTCGGGAATTGATGTTCAAAGAAATTAACCCATGCAGGACAACAAGAGGTTAATAATGGTAATTTTACATCTTTATCTCCGTTTAAATACTTGGTAAGACGTGCAATTAATTCGGTGCCTTCTTCCATAATGGTTAAGTCAGCACTCCAATCGGTGTCAAAAACGTAATCAAACCCAAGTTGTTTCAATGCAGAAGTCAATTTGCCGGTTACAATGGTTCCGGGTTTCATTCCGAATTCTTCTCCAAGAGCAACACGAACGGCAGGGGCGACTTGAACAACGACTGTTTTTCTTTCATCTGCAATAGCGCGTACCACTTTCGGCGTATGGTCTACTTCGGTTAATGCACCTACAGGACATACCGCAACGCATTGTCCGCAGAAAGTACATGGAGATGAAAGTAACTCTTGATTGAATGCCGTTGAAACAACTGCAGGGAATCCGCGTTCGATGGCTGATAAAGCACCAACTGTTTGGAATTCGTTACACATCATTTCACATCTGCGGCACATGATACATTTATTCATGTCTCGAATGATGGCCGGTGTGATTTCAATTTGGTAACTTGATTGCTCTCCTTCAAATGGAATTTCTCTGATTCCAAAACGAATTGCCAAGTCTTGTAATTCACAATTTCCGCTCTTAGCACATTTTAAACAATCTGCAGGGTGGTCGCTAAGGATAAGTTCCAATACTGTGCGTCTGGAATTAAGTACTCGCATAGAATTGGTTTTAACAACCATTCCTTCAGTACATTCTGTTACACATGCCGGAGCTAAATTTCTTCTTCCTTCAACTTCTACAACACAAATACGACATCCACCGGGTTTGTTGTGGATATTCATGCCTTTTAATTCGAAATGACATAGCGTTGGAATCTCAATCCCGATTTGTTGAGCAGCTTTAAGAATGGTTGTGCCTTTGGGCACGATCACTTCTCTATTATCTATATTTAATTTGATTTGATCCATTATAGTTTCCTTTCTATTTGATAAATATTGCATTAAACTTACATTTTTCGTAGCAAGTACCACATTTGATACAAAGTGCTTGGTTGATTTCATGCGGCATCTTCTTTTCCCCGCGGATAGCTCCAACCGGACAGTTACGTGCACAAGCGCCGCAACCGATACAATTTTCAGGATCTATATGGTAGCTTTTCAATGCTTTACATTGACCGGCAGGACATTTTTTATCCGTTACGTGGGCTACATATTCATCCCAGAAATTATCAATAGTGGACAGAACAGGATTTGGAGAGGTTTGTCCCAATCCGCATAATGCAGTATCTTTTATTACCTTACTTAAGTTCTTTAATAAATCAAGATCTTCCATGGTGCCTTTTCCTATACTTATCTTGTCAAGAAGTTCATATAACCTCTTATTTCCGATACGACAAGGAGCACATTTTCCGCAAGATTCTTCTACGGTGAAGTCAAGGTAAAATTTAGCTACGGAAACCATACAACTGGTTTCATCCATTACAATCATACCTCCGGAACCCATCATGGAACCTGCAGCTATCAAGTTGTCATAATCAATAGGAGTATCAAGGAATTTTTCCGTTAAACAGCCACCTGAAGGGCCACCGGTTTGTACGGCTTTGAATTTTCTTCCTCCTTTGATGCCACCACCAATTTCATAAATTACTTCTCTAAGGGTAATTCCCATCGGAACTTCAATAAGTCCGACATTATTTATTTGTCCTGCAAGAGCAAAAACTTTTGTGCCTTTAGATTTTTCAGTGCCTATAGAAGAAAACCATTCCCATCCTTTGAGAATGATTACCGGTATATTGGCGAAAGTTTCAACATTGTTTACGTTTGAAGGTTTTTTTAAATATCCTTCTTGTGCAGGGAATGGTGGTTTAAAAGTGGGTTCTCCACGATGTCCTTCCATGGAATGAATTAATGCGGTTTCTTCTCCACAAACAAATGCACCTGCTCCGTAGCGAAGTTCAATGTCAAAATCAAAACCGGAATCCATAATATTAGTTCCCAAAAGACCATATTCACGAGCTTGTTTTAATGCAATTTGAAGACGTTCAATTGCAAGCGGATATTCGGCACGAATATATACCAAACCTTTAGTAGCTCCGATGCAAAATCCACCAATAGTCATTGCTTCTATTATAGAGTGTGGGTCTCCCTCTAAAATGGAACGATCCATAAAAGCTCCCGGATCACCTTCGTCTGCATTACAAATCATATACTTTTGATCTGCATAATTTTTACTGGCAATTTCCCATTTTAATCCAGTAGGAAATCCACCGCCACCGCGACCTCTTAGACCTGATTTCTTTATGATATCTATAGTTTTTTGAGGATCATTTCCTTCCAATACTTGAGCCAATGCAGCATAACCATCACGTGCAATGTATTCGTCAATATTTTCGGGATTTATAAATCCGCAATTTCTTAATGCAATCCGCAACTGCTTTTTGTAAAAACCCATGTGTTTAGAGTCTGCAGTATGTTGATTCGATTTAGGATCAAGATAAAGCAATCTTTCTACTTTTCTTCCTTTAATAATATGTTCGTTGATGATTTCACTAACATCTTCGGGAGTTACCTGTACATAAAAAGTGTTGTCCGGTAATATTTTAACGATGGGGCCCTTTTCACAAAACCCAAAACAACCCGTAGTTACAATTTGAACATCATTTGATAAATTCTGCTCAGCTATTTTTTGCTGGAAATTTGCTTTTATCTGTGTGCTTTGTGATGCCGCACACCCTGTGCCTCCGCAAATTAGAATGTGATATTTGTAATTTGACATGTAATGACCTCCTTTTATTTATTATCAATTTTTTCGTAATTAACAGGGATTATACCGTCAAGTAATTCATTTCCGACGATATATTTCGTAACCAATTCCTCAGCTTTGAGAGGGCTGATGTAGCCGAAAACAATAGGCTCCTCACCGGGCTTTTGAACTTCAACGGTTGGCTCCGCATAGCAATAGCCCATACAACCTGTCTGGGTTACTACTGCCGGAATGTTCCGTTTGTTGCACTCATTAATGATTACTTCCATCACTTGTTTGGCTCCGGATGCAATCCCACATGTTGCCATTGCAACCTTGATCTGAATCATGTTCTCAATGTTATCTCCTTGCTCACGTAGCTTGAGATTGGATTGAAGATCTTCTCTTTTTTTCTTCAAATCGGCTAATGACTTAATTTTTTCCATACTCTGATTTTTGGATGTTAAAACGTTGATTTTTAATATATTAATTATAGATATAAATTGATAATCATAAATAAAGCCCCCTTATATTTCGGGGGCAAATGTAATCTTTTTTTCTCAAATAAATAACCTTTTTACTAGCAAAAAACCTTAATTATTTATAATTAAATTTTTTATTTATGAAAAAGGAGGTCTTGTATGACTGTTTTTATATCTCTTCTTAATTCGGCAAGTCTTTCAATTCGAGAATCTTTCTTTCTTTTGTATCTTAAATAACGCCACGTTGCGACAAGTTTGATGACCCCAACCCGATAATAATAAAAAAATAAAAGAGAGCCTAAAACGGCTGATAAATATACTATGGAATATATAAAACTATCACTTACAATCCAAAAGACAATAAAATAGAGGAAATAGAATAGTGGAAATGAAAAGAGTGCTCCAACTACAATGTTGAATGAGGAATGAAGCATGTGATCTTTAATCTTTTTTGTGAAAATACTTGGTGCGAAAAAAGGAATGAAGTTGTGAAGCAATCCAAACAGATATATTGGAAATGTAATCAGAAAACAGAGAGTTGCAAATAGTGTCTTTCCCAAGGTCGTTTTTTTCCCGATAAGCCAGTTTCTCAATCGTAAATCTCTCGTAATTTCGTTGTATTCAGACGTTTTTTTCATAAGTTCGGTAAAATCTTCCGGATTATCTTCCCGATATCTGTCTAAATGAGCAGTAATCTCTTTGTCCGCAAATAAATGATTTGGGAAATAAGAACTTTTTTTGCCGAAATGTTTAAAGTAAGTGGGACGTATAATCTCGCTGATTGTCCGATAAGAATCGTAATTTGTCAGATCTTCCACATCAAGCATCATCTCTTTAACTACAGCTCTACATTTCTCATTAAGAGCAATATACGCATCATTAGGTTTGTTTTTGTAGGTCTCAAAAAATTCTGAAAATCCGAAAGGCTTTCCTATGACTATTACCTTTTTTTGTCTGAAATTAATGTAATTCGAATAGTGATTAGCAACCGGTAGAATCTGTAAATTTAAATTATAATCGGACTCTTCTTCAGCCTTAAAAGCAATTCTTGGAAAGCCTTTTTTAAATGTTCCCAAATGATGTGTCTCTTCATGCCCCGCCTCAGGAAAAATAGCGACTGTTCCACCTTCCATCAAAACTCTTGCTGCACGTAAAAAAGTTATATTACTTTTACCTACTTCATTTCTTGCAACATCCATTATTCTGAATGCAGGCATGATTTTAAGAAATCTAAGCAACTTTGCGGCAATAGGGTTATTAAAAATATCTGCCCGGGCTATAAATACAGGTTGACGACCATCTCTAAAAGCAAAAATGATTCCTAAGGCATCTAATAAGCCATTTTGATGGTTGCTGATGACAAGGGTAGGAGTTCCTTTCGGAGGAATATTCTCTCCCCCAAGAACTCGATATTCCGAATTATATATGTATCGATGAACAAATCTTACATAATAAAATAAGAATGCATATCTTAAAGAATATTTATCTATTTTTTCAAAACTAATCATGCTGTTAATATTGTTTTTGATTGAATAATAGCTACTTACTTATAGTGAGTTCCTCCATAATGTTTTGGGCTCCCGCAAATTTATCAATAATAAACAGAAGATAACGCACATCCAAACTAATATTTCTGCAGCGACTGACATCGTAATGAATATCACTCATGGTCCCTTCCCAAACACGATCAAAATTAATACCGATTAATTCCCCGTTCCCATTGATGACAGGACTTCCGGAATTCCCTCCGGTAGTATGGTTGCTTGCAATGAAAGCCACCGGTAATTCTCCTTTTTTGTTAGCATATTCTCCATAATCTTTTGATTCATACAAAGATTTTAATTTGGGGGCAACCTGATAATCATAAATATCAGGGTTTTCCTTTTCGATTATTCCGTCAAGTGTCGTGTAGTAGACATATTCTTTTCCGTCAGCCGGCGAAAACCCCTTAACTTGTCCATAGGTTACACGCATGGTAAGATTGGCATCCGGATAAAAGGTTTTATTCTGTTCCTTTTCCATTAAAGCATTTACATATAGACGATACTGTTTGTCTAATTTTTTCTGTATTTCGCTCATCTTGTCATAATTTGCAAAATACTGTTCAATAATCGGCATCAACAGATTGAAAATTTCACTTTGTTCCAATTTAATAAAATCTTTAGGAGCTGCATTTTTAATAAAATTGAGGAATTTTTCCTGATGCGTGTAGTAGGGTGCTTTAAAATACAGATTATCCCATATTTTACTTAACGAATTTTCGGAAATATTAAGGTATTTTTGTAAAGAAGTCGGAATTAAATTTGGTTCCTGAGTAGAGAAATAGTAGGAGAGAAGTTTAATAAAACATTCATTGTCAATATTATAATCATAATTTTTCCAAAATTGCTGTGTTTGAATCAGTAATTTTTCTTTGGCTGCAGCAAATTTTTCAGGAGATTCTTTGCCCTCTTTGGCTGCAAAAATTACAGGAGTCATATTGGAGTAAATAAATCGTAAGATTTCAATGCCTAAAAAGGTTTCTTGATTATAGGTGTTAATTTGGATATTATTTTGATATGTGGCATATAAATTATGCATATTATTTAAAATTGCCCCGTATTTTTCCACGCGTTCGGGCTGTTCATTAATCCATTGTATAAATTCTTCTTCTTCAGCTTTTTTCTTATTGATGACTTCCATATCGGAAAGCCCTTTGTTTTCGCCTATCCATTTTTTCCAACCATTTGATATTGAATTAGCTTTGGCCGAATACATCAAGCGGATTTCAGGAGATTGGTCCATCCAATATTTCATTGCATCCAAACGAATTCCTCTTGCTTTGATGGCTATGGGATTTTGAATATTAGAAATAATATTTACTTCATCCGAAATGAGGAATTGTTTGGTCGTGCCCGGATAGCCAAAAACAAGGGTAAAATCATTTTCTTCAACTCCTTTCAACGAAATCGTGAAGAATTGTTTCGGTTTCATCGGAATATTATCTTGATGATAAGGAGCAGGTTTGCCTTCTTTATCCGTATAAATTCGATATAAAGAGAAATCCCCTGTATGTCTTGGCCATACCCAATTGTCTGTATCACCTCCAAATTTTCCGATGCTTTCCGGAGGAACTCCAACCAATCTTACATCTTGAAATGTTTCATTAATAAATAAAAAATATTGATTCCCATAAAAAAATGGTTTAATCACGGCTTCGTAATGCGTTCCTTTAATGGCATCGGTTTTGATTTTAGCAATATTTTTAGCAATAATAGCTTCACGCTGATCTTCTGTACTGCGTTCCGAAACTCCTTCTAAAACAGCTTTTGTAACATCTTCCATTCTGACTAAAAAAGTAACGGTTAATCCCGGATTTGGGAACTCTTCTGCGAATGATTTTGCCCAAAATCCATCGCGAAGATAGTTGTTTTCCATAGAGCTCAACTTCTGAACATAAGAATAGCCACAATGGTGGTTTGTGAGTAACAAACCGTTTGAGGAGATTAATTCTCCCGTACATCCGCCCCCAAAAAGAACAATAGCATCTTTCATACTATTTTGGTTGATACTATATATATCTTCTGCGGATAATTTAAAACCCAATTGTTGCATTTCCGCTTCATTGTATTTTAAAAGGAGTGGAATCCACATTCCTTCATCTGCTCTTGCCCATGAGAGAAGTAAGGATAGAATAATGCTCCAAAGAATTTTTTTCATAGCTATATTTTTAATTATTATTGTTTAATATAAATTAAAGAAAAGAAATTATTTATTTTTATTTTGAGAAGTAAAGAAAGAAATATTAAGTTCTTTAGCTTCAATAATTTGTATGCCTTGATGCCCCATTACTGCAATAGGGAAATTATTTTTCTTCTTGTCATAAAACAACTTTTCGGTAGATGCACAAACTCCTTTAAGAATGGCTCTCCTTAGTCGTTGAAGTTCTTTTTCTGACATAGCTGGATTTTATCTGATCATAAATTGGCACATCAATAATCTCTTCGGGTTTATTTTTCGATTTTGTCATGATTAACTTAGGAGATTCGGCAGAGTTATCAAAAAGCATAACATTATCACAAATGGATAAGAAAACATGAAAAAAATTATATAATCCTTTAATATATCGTCTTTCAATCACATTATCAGGAATATTGTGTCCACCTTCTTTTACGCGAAGTCGGACTCGCTCTTTTGCCAACTCAATACTGCTGAGCCAAAAAAAGATTATGGTTACATAATAGCCATTCGCTTGCGCAGCTTTAATCGTTTGCTTATATGTAATGGCTGATAATGTGGTTTCAATAGCAAAATCATTTCCTTGTTCAATAAGGGATTTGATTCGTTTTATCATGATTTTACCTGCTTGAAAAGTAACTTTGTCAGGTTGAAAAGGGGATAATCCTTTGGCTATTTCATCGGCATTTACAAACTCTCTGCATTGTAATATTTCCGGTAAAATAGAGTAAGCTACGGTTGTTTTGCCCGCTCCGTTGCATCCGGATAAGATGTAGAGGTTTTTCATGCCTTTTATCCAATTGATTATTTTGCAAAAGTACACTATATTTTTTTTAGTATCCTAATAAATGTTAAAAGATTTTATTGAAAATTTATAAAGTGTTGATTATAAAAGATAAAAAAAAAT
>Ga0116193_1001441_pt1 | contig 19659 bp, 14 predicted proteins | sample AD_UKC115_MetaG_FD_89892 | JGI IMG/M metagenome (GOLD analysis project Ga0116193, IMG submission 89892) | Active sludge microbial communities of municipal wastewater-treating anaerobic digesters from Hong Kong - AD_UKC115_MetaG | ecosystem: Engineered > Bioreactor > Anaerobic > Digestate... | reverse complement strand
GACATTTCCATCTGTTCCCCGTCAGGGGGCGAGTCCTCTCCCTGAATAACTACCCGGACGGGCAGCCCGTATTTGCGGGCAAACTCAAAGTCACGCTGGTCGTGGGCGGGAACGGCCATGATAGCACCGGTGCCGTAGTCCATGAGAACATAGTTGGCGATCCAGATGGGTACCTTTTCTCCACTTACCGGGTTTATGGCATAGGCGCCGGTAAATACCCCTTCCTTTTCAGCGTCCGCGGCGGTGCGGGCGATGTCGCTGGTTTGCTGCATACGGTTTATAAAGGCAAGCACGTCTTTTTCTTCTGGACGGCCGGCACATATTTTTTTTACCAGGGGGTGTTCGGGAGCCAGTACCATATAGGTAACTCCAAATACCGTGTCCGGACGGGTGGTAAAGACAGTTATGGACTCTTCATTATCCGCAACCGGCAATGAAAATTCACAGCCCTCGCTGCGGCCAATCCAGTTGCGCTGCATGGTTTTAACCTTATCCGGCCAGCCCGGCAGCTGTTCCAGATCATCCAGGAGGCGCTGGGCGTAATCGGTAATCTTAAAGAACCACTGTTCCAGTTGCCTTCTTTCCACAACGGCCTCACAGCGTTCGCAGGCGCCGTCTACCACCTGTTCGTTAGCCAGTACCGTCTGACAGGACGGGCACCAGTTGACGGCGGCTTTCTTTTTGTAGGCCAGGCCGTTTTCGTAGAGCTTCAGGAACATCCACTGGGTAAATTTATAGTAATCCGGATTGCAGGTCGCGAACTCCCGATCCCAATCATAGGTAATTCCCATGCCTTTTAACTGGGCTCTCATGTTCTCGATATTGGCGTGGGTCCAGCGGGAGGGGTGAATACCGTTTTTGATGGCGGCGTTTTCAGCCGGCAGGCCGAAAGCATCCCAGCCCATGGGGTGCAAGACGTTAAATCCTTTCATGGTCTTAAAGCGGGCTATTACGTCCCCAATGGCATAATTGCGTACGTGGCCCATGTGCAGTTTGCCGGAAGGGTAGGGGAACATTTCCAGGTCATAATACTTGGGCTTATCCGGATCCTCCGTGACCTTGAATAAGTTTTTTTCCTCCCAGTAGTGCTGCCACTTGGCCTCGATGGACTTAAAGTCATAACGCCTGTCCATAATTGCCTCCTTTATCTATCCATGCATAATAAGGGTCGCCCGTAATTCTCTTATCCCGATCCTTGCCGATCAGTAGAAAAATAAACAAAAAGCTCCCCTCCCCTAAGGGACGAGAGCTCTTCCCGCGGTACCACCCTTATTGACATATACAAAAATGGTGGAGCTAGTGGGATTCGAACCCACGACCTCTTGAATGCCATTCAAGCGCGCTCCCAACTGCGCCATAGCCCCACGATACTGTCCGCTCGTTGGCAATTTAACGGTTTGCACCGTCACAGGCTACTCGGTTCACCTGTGAAGCTTCCCCGGCGAGTTCGACCTTTATACTGTCTTACACCACCCGACAGTTCTCTGCAGAGCAGGCCTACTACTCCGGTTCATTGCCTTGTCCTGTGCAATTAACAATAGCAATTATAGGACACTTATAGAGGAAAGTCAACAGCAAAGGAGAGCTAGTGGTGGGGCTGGTTTTGACTTGCACTTGGGGTTATTGATTTGGGAAGGCCAGGACGGATTTTCCGGACCGGGGAAGGCAGTATTTAGGTAATTTATGGAGGAAAAATAAATTATTTGTAGAATATCCTCTCACGGGGAGGGAATAGGAATGGGAGATATTGATAAACGCTGGCTGGCAGCGGGGGCAGTGGTTCTTTTGCTGGTGTTTTTTGCTGGCTTGAAATATGGGGAGAAGCGCGCCAGTCCTCCGCTGGAGCCGGCTGCCACCGAAGCTCTGCTGCAGGAGCAAGAAGCGGACCAGGAGGAGAAGCCGGGGCCTATCAAGGTTTATGTAACCGGGGCGGTCAAGAATCCCGGGGTTTATCGCTTGGAAGAGGGAGCCCGGGTATATGAGGCGGTGGAGATGGCGGGTGGACCGGTTGGCGAGGCCAATGTTAGGCAAATGCAAATGGCCCAAAAGCTGCAAGATGAAGATTCGGTTGATGTACCTTTTCAAGATGAAATTGCCCCCAGTGTGACCACTGCGCAGACAGCAACTGCAGGGGGGACACAAACCGCCAGCGGTCGGGTTAACATCAACACTGCTTCAGCAGAGGAACTGGACCAGAGACTGGACGGTATTGGTCCGGCCCTGGCGGAGCGAATCGTCGCTTACCGGCAAAGCAACGGTCCCTTTCAGAGTATAGAACAAATTAAAGATGTCAGCGGAATCGGGGAGAAGAAATTCGCCGCCATTCGTGATGTTATCACGGTGCGGTAAAGAATCAGTGAAATAGTATTCTTGACGTAGGGCCTGTCGCGGGTTTTAATTGCGGACAAAGGAAGCCAGGCAGCAAAAAGAGGGTCACCCTGATTCCAGATGGGAGGGGAAAATGCCCTATCCCTGGTTAAGTATCTTTATTACTATGTCCCTGGCCATAACGCTGTGTTATTATCGGCTCTGGCCGCTGGTGGCTTGTTTGGTTTTGGCAGGGTTGCTGGCCCTGTTCCGGCAGAAGCGTTTTTCCGCCTCTCTTAATATTCTTCTGCCGGTTTTTCTGGTTGGCATTGTTTTTTATACCTTGGCGGTACCCGCTCCGCCCGGGGAGCTGCCGGCCGCACCCGGAACGGTTTTACAAGGCAAGGTTAAGACCTTTCCCTCTTTCGACGGGCAGAAAACGGCCTTTATTCTGGAGACGCAGCCCAAGAATACCTATTTACGAAATGTGCAGGTATTTTGCTTTTTTCCTGCCGAAGTCCAGAAGGGGGACCGGGTGGAAATACGGGGGAAGCTGGTGCGCCCCTCCCTTCCCGGCAACCCGGGCGAGTTTAACTACCGGGCCCACCTGGAGCAAAAGAGGGTTTACTATCTCCTTTCGCTCAGCCAGCCGCAGGAGCTGCGCCTGGTGGAAAAGGCCCGGGGTTTTAATGCACTGGTAAATGGTGCCCGCCGACATGCCACTCAGCTGTTCCATACGGTTCTGCAGGAAAAAGAGGCGGCTGTCTTACAGGGGATGCTGCTGGGGATTACCGACGAAATCGACCCGGTCGACTACCTGGCTTACCAGAAAAGCGGTATCGTTCACGTTTTCTCCGTTTCCGGTCTGCACATTGGGTTTCTTTTGTTATTGAACGCCTGGATTACCTCTCTGCTGGGCTTTTCCCGCCGGGGAAAGCTCCTGTTCGCCATCACCTGGTTGCTTTTTTACGCCAGTATGGTAGGCTGGCCGCCCGAGGTTGGCCGGTCGGTGATCATGGCCCTGCTGGGCCTGGTTGCTTATTATGCCGGGCGGGAAAACCAGTTGCCCGACAGCCTGGGACTGGCCGGTATTATTATTCTGCTGATCAACCCCACCACCCTGTTTCAGATTTCGTTTCAGCTTACCTTTATGGCCACCCTGGGCCTGGTTTATCTCCTGCCCCGGTTAAAGTCCCAACTGGGTTATCACAGTCGCCTCTGGGATGCCATGCTGGTTCCGATCTGTGCCCAATTGGCGGTACTACCCCTGACCGCCTTTCATTTCAACCTGTTGAGCCCGCTGTCGCTCTTTATCAACATTCCCGTGGCCTATCTGTCCGGAGGAGCAGTTATCGCCGGGTTCATTGCCCTTCCCCTGGGAGCCGTTCACCCTGACCTGGCTAGTTTGTTTCTTTATCCGGCCGCCTGGTTTCTGGACGTGATTCAGGCCTTAAACCAGCTTTTTTTAGCCATTCCGGTCAGCTATCTCTGGGTAAGAACTCCCGGAATCGGATTTGTTGCCCTTTATTACCTGGGTTTATGGCTGCTGCTGGCGGCGATTCCCGGGCGATTGAATTCGCTGCAGGGTCGAACGGGAATTCTGGTCATGGCGGTGTTCTTTTTGGTGCTGCTTTTCCCGGCGGGATGGCTGGACCGGGGTAAAACCGAGCTTACTTTTCTCGATGTCGGGCAGGGGGATGCCATGTTGGTCAAAACCCCCCGGGGTAAATTCATCCTTATTGATGGGGGAGGCAGTGAATTCAGCGACATAGGCCGCAAAAAAGTACTGCCCTATTTGCATCATCGGGGGATTCATCAGCTTCTATTGGTTATAAACACCCATCCTGATACTGATCACTTGCAAGGCCTGCAAAGTGTGGTTGAAGAGATTCCGGTGCAATATGCTGCTATCCCGGCCAGCCTGGCAGAGAATTCTGCCTATGACGCTTTTAAGAAAGAATTACAAAAAAAGTGCACTCCCATCAAAGCACTTAAGCAGGGAGAAAGTTGGACATTGGATTCCGAGTGCCATTTGACTGTTTACCACCCGCCCGCCGATCTGAGTGACCAGAACAACAATGAGCATTCCCTGGTTATGCTGTTTGAATTTCGGGATTTTTTTGCTCTGCTAACCGGGGATGTCGGTTCTGAGGTCTTGGCCTCCCTGGAGCAGGAAGGCCTGACAGGACCGGTAACGGTTGTTAAGGCTCCTCATCACGGCAGCAAGAATTCATTTTGGCCCGGTTTTTATCAGCAATTACAACCCGGTTGGGTAGTCGTTTCTGCCGGCCGGGACAATCGCTTCGGCCATCCTCACGCCTGCCTGCTGGAAGAGCTAAAGCGGCAGCATATCCCTCTGCTGCGAACCGACCGGGACGGGGCCATTTCGTTCTTAACTGATGGAACCCACCACCGTATGCGGACGGCCATTCCCCGGTAGCATCGAGATAGGCTGGTGTTGTCCATGTGGAGTCCCGGCAACACATCCCCAGCGGTGTATTTTTTTACTGTGATCCAGCGGCGGCATAGCCCTGGGCTGGAAGAAATATTATGGGAGAGGGGGAGTGCTAACCGGACATCAGCAGCAAAATGACGGCAACGGTTAAGCAGCCGGTCGCAACCCGCAAGGGTTTTTTTATTTTCTGCTTCCAGCAGGTTTTATCGTGTCAACCGAGTTACCGGAAAGGGGCACCCGGCAATGTCTAAAAGTGACATGCTTAAGCAGCGGGTAGGCTTGCTGCTGTTAAGACTTTCGCTTCCGGTTATGGCTGGTATGATGGCTTATGCCGTTCTTATGCTGATCGAAACCTATTTTGTTGCCCGGCTGGGAGCGAATGAACTGGCTGCGCTAACCCTGACTATTCCCGTGCAGGTTTTTATTACGGCGGTGGCTTCTGCTGCCGGGGTGGCCTTAACCTCACTGATTTCACGCACTTTGGGGGCAGGAAGGATCGCTGCTGCTGATAATATCGCCTGGCATGGCCTGCTTTACTCCCTGTTATGTAGTTTGTTATTTCTGATGATAGGGCTCCTCTACCTGGATGATCTCCTGGTACTGGCAGGGTGCAGTCCAGCTACCTTTGCTTTGAGCCGGTCGTACCTGCGTATTGTTTTGGCCGGTTCCATTTTCACCATTCTAGCAGTGGTGTTGGAGAATATACTCCAGGGCGAGGGGGATACCTTCCGGCCCATCCAGATTGCACTAATCTCAGCCGTCGCCAACGTCTTGCTGGATCCTTTTTTTATGTTTGGCCTGGGGAACTGGGAGGGACGCGGGTTGGCGGGTGCGGCTATAGCCGGCGTGCTTGCACAGGTTCTGGCCACCTTGCTGTCGGTACGGGCTATTCGCCGACAGCAGCGGTGGCTTACCTGGTCCCTGCGCAACTTCCGGCCCAGCCTCGCCATCTCCAAAAGCATCTTTTCGGTTAGCCTGCCTGCCCTGGTAATGGAACTGACTGGTCTGGTCATAATGGGATCCCTTAACAACATTGTGGCCAGACAGAGCGTCGCTGCTCTGGCGGTATTGGGTATTCTATTGCGGGTCCGTTCGCTGTCGTTCATGACGGTTTATGGGCTGGGGCAGGGTACTATGCCCGTGGCCGGGTTCGCTTATGGGGCCGGACAAATGGAGCGGGTGAAAGAGACCCTCATTAAGGCCTGTGTTGCCTCGGTTTTACTTATGACGATTTCCTGGTCGGTATTGCAGTATTATCCGCAGGTCATTATCAGCCTGTTCACCGCCGACAGTGAACTGGTGAATCTGGGGGCCACCGGTTTACGCCTGTCAACTTTATTTCTCCCCGTAATGGGACCAGTCATTATCCTTACCACTGTGCTGCAGGCCACCAACCGAGCTACGGCGGCCATGTGGCTCTCCCTGTTGCGGCAAGGAGGTCTTTTTCTTCCACTTTTGTTGGTTTTACCGGTCTATTTCTCACTGAACGGAGTTTGGCTGGCTTTCGCTTTTTCGGAAGTACTCGCAGTAATTCCCACTTTTCTATTTTCGGTCGGCTTGTGGCGGGAGCTGCAGCAACATCGCAAAATTACTCTGGTAATGCTCTTGCGTTGGTCCACCCTCACGCGACTTCTGGCCTGGTTAAAGTGCTAATGTTATGATGGAAATGAACCGAGGGATTAAGATGGGGAGGAAGGGTAATGGACCTTTTGGATTTCGATTTCAGCAACACGGTTTTGGAGACCCTGGGGATAAAGGTTACCACCTGGACCAGGGAAAAGGTGGTGGCCACCATGCCGGTACTGCCCAGGACCTTTCAGCCTATGGGGATTATGCACGGAGGAGTATCCGTGGTTCTGGCCGAGACGGTAGCTTCCTGCGGCAGTTACCTTTTCATAGAGCCACCCCGCCAGCAAGCCGTGGGATTGGAGATAAACGCCAATCACATTCGCAGCATCAGCCGGGGTATAGTGACGGCAGTCGGCATTCCGGTTCATGTGGGAAAGCGGACTCTGGTCTGGGATATACGCATCAGAGATGAGGCCGACCGTCTGATTTGCATCTCCCGCTGTACCATGGCCATTGTGGAAAATGCAGCGGGGAACAGTCCAGAGGGTTGATCCGGGATGAACAGGAACGAGGAAAGGGGAAGCATAATGGAAAATGAGCCGCTGTACTGGATTAGGGGTACGGATGATTACCTTATCGAAAATGCTGTGGCAAAATTGCGGCGCCAGCTGGAAAAAGAAAGTGGGGAGGAAATCGAACTTTCCATCCTGGATGCTGATGAACTGGATCCTGCAGAGCTCCGGGCGGCGATGGAATTCAGTCCTCTTTTCTTTGGGCGGCGCCTGCTGGTCATAAAAAAACCGTTTTTTCTGGGAAAGAGCCGGCGCAAAAATGCCGGCGAAGAAGTGCAAAAGGTGTTGGAGGATTACCTGCGGGCGGATAACGCGGGTCAAGTGGTAGTTATCACAACTATGAGCCATAATTCCACCAGTGCCCTGGTGAAATGGCTGGAGAAAAGGGTGCGGATTATCGACTGTGAGCCTCTCAGTCCGCAGAAAATGGCAACCTGGGTTGAGGAGCAGTTTTCCCGGCGCCGTACGGCAGTCAGCCGGGATGCAGTTAGGCTTTTGGCTGCTTCCGGAAATGACATGTATTACTTGCATAATCTGATAGAAAAGCTGTGCCTGGCTGCAGGTCCATCCGGGGTCGGGGCAGCCGATGTGCAAGCAGAAATGGTTACCCGGGATCAGATAAAGGTGTTTAAATTGACCGATGCCCTGGGTGCCAGAGATTTAAAGGGAGCGCTGCGGGCGCACCGCCAGCTGTTGGAGCAGGGAGAGGCTGCCCAGCTTATTCTCCATATGGTGGTACGCCATTTCAATGGCTTGGGGAAAGTAAAGTACTACCAGGAGCAAGGATATGATAGTGGCCGTATCGCCAGCGAAGCCGGGCTGAAGGGTTTTCAAGTCAAAAGAATGCTCAGCCAGGCGCGATTGTTCACCTGGGCGGAGATGAAGGCAATATTTGCCTCCCTGCTGGATACGGACCTGCGGCTAAAAAGCAGCGGACAGGATCCGGCTATGTTAATGGAGCTTCTGATTCATGAGGTGTGCAATAAATAATAAAACCTGCCCCAGGGGGCAGGTTCTATGATTATTCGCCTAATTGGTTGAATTGTTTGGTTAATCCCGACTTGCGTCTGGCGGCGGTGTTTTTATGGATAATCCCCTTGGAAACGCTCTTGTCGATCAAGGAGGTGGCCTGCAGGAGATGCTCACGGGCTGAGTCCGCCTCACCCTGTTTCAGGGCTTCCTCATACTTGCGAATGGCCGTTTTAACCTTACTCTTGTAAGCCTTGTTTCTCAAGCGATTGGCCTCCGCCCTTCTGGCCCTTTTGGCGGGCGTTTTGCTTTTCGCCATTTTTTCACCTCCTTGAAGTTTACAGGCATTTTTGCGTTAACAACAATACTTTAGCACTCGCCCTGGCAAATTGCAAGAACCGAAGGATAAATTTCTTGGTCCATGTAATCAGTGGCAAGCACACCAGAAGTCACCGTCTGCTCGTTCCGGCTGGGAGGGTTCTAATTTGCATTTCGCCGCCATAGGGATATAAGAGCCCTTCGCTCCGCTGACACGGATAACCCTGCGAGGTGACAGGATGAGAAGTCCGTATTTCCTTTCCTTTATTAAAAGCATTGCTATGATGCAGGTTTTTGTGGTGGTTCTGGCTTTGGGGATAAGCCTGGACCTTAATTGGTATTACCTGGACAGCCTTTCCGCCATTAAAGTGAAGCGAATTTTACCGCCTTTTAGCCAGGTGAAAATGGACCAGGAAACGGCTGCCTGGTTTTTGAGCAACAACAGCATCGCTCTGGGTGAAGGAAGGGAAAACCATTCTTCCTGGCGGGAGTACTTGAACTATCGCATACCCGAAAACCTGCTGGCTGCCAATCTGCAGGTGCTTTCTCCGGCGGTAAGGCTGTCCGAAAGCCCGAGCCGCAAACAGATAAAGAACTTTGGACTTCCAGCCATAAAACAAGCAGAACTGGATACATTAGATGAAAATTATCTCCTTTTTCGCAATTACAACATTGTGCTCTATTGCACCCATAGCGCGGAAACCTACATTCCCAACAGCGGCAAGGCCAAGCTGGAAGGACGGCGGGGTCTCATTAACAATGTGGGCGGACATATTGTGTCTTCGCTGCAGCAGCAGGGTGTAAAGGCCGAATTTTTAGACCGTATTCATGATTACCCCGATTATAATCTAAGCTACACCAACTCCCGGGAGACCGTAAAGGAAGTCGTGGCGACCCGTAACAATCTTCTGGCCTTACTGGACATTCATCGCGATCATATCGAAGGATTGACTGAACCAGAAGTGGTAACAATAAGGGGTAAACCCAGTGCTAGAATACTCATTGTGGTCGGAAGTGACGAGCGCAAGCCACATCCCGACTGGCGTAAAAACCTGGATTTTGCCCGGGCCTTGTCTGCCGGCGGGGAAAGGCTTTATCCCGGTCTCATTAAAGAGGTGCGCATCAGGTCTGGCACCTATAACCAGGAGTTTTTTGATCATGCGCTCCTGTTGGAGTTCGGGACCGACCTGAACTCGGTGGAGGAAGCCCGCTATGCCGGGGAACTTTTTAGTCACGTACTGGTCGAAGTCTTGAAGGAGGAAATCAATCAGTGACTTTTCGTCAGGGTTGTCTACTGGCAACTATATTTTTGTTAACCGCCCTGGGCCTGAATACCAGCAACCAGGGCATAAACAACCTCACCGGAGAGAGCCATAACCCGGTAATAGCGGTATCCTATGACCGGTCAACCATGAACCTGTACTGGCTGGGATCCGACTATGCACTGGATTTGGACAGGCTGCCTCTGTCAGTAAAAAACTATCTGCAACGAATGCAAAAAGTAATCCACGCCCTCTAGCCAGGGGGAAGATGCATTTAGTGAGTTGAAAGCCTTCCCCTTGATTCACAGTCCTTTTAATCCGCTTGCCGCGCGAGGCCATTATCTTTATGATAGAAGAGTGGCAAATCAGCCGTATGGTAAGAAGAGTGTGTCACAATTTAACACCACGGGGTGGAAGGCATTGAGTGATACCGGTAAAAAGGTGGCCAAGGCCGCTCTCCTTTTGATGATAACGGTTATTATTTCCCGTATCCTGGGTTACGGCCGTGAAGTGGCCCTCTATACCCTATTGGGGCAGGATTACATAACCGATGCTTTCCGGGCCGCTTTTTCCATCCCCGATTTTCTGTATATGCTGCTGGTAGGGGGGGCTTTGAGTTCCGCCTTTATTCCTGTTTTTTCGGAATGCATAGCCACCGACCGGGAAGAACAAGGTTGGTGGTCTTTCAGTGTCGTTTTCAATTACACCATATTGTTCTTGTTGGTGTTGATCGCTATTGCCTACTTGTACACCCGGCCCCTTATCATTTTGCTGGTACCCGGCCTTCCCGAAGCTTACCTGGATCTGGCCGTCAGCCTTACCAGGATAATGTTTATGCAGACCTTTTTCATGGCCTTGAATGGGTTTGCCATGGGTATTCTTAACTCTTTTAACCACTTTGCCGCTCCTGCCCTGGGCTCACTGGTTTACAACCTTATCATCATCGTCATCGGCGTAGCCTTTTTCCCGCAATTGGGGATTACCGCTTTCGCCTATGGTGTGGTTATCGGTGCCGTACTGAACTTCATGGTGCAGATTCCCGCTCTGAAGAGAGCGGGCATAAAATACCACTTCTCCTTCGATTATCACGATCCGGGGTTTAAACAGATTATGATCCTTATGGTGCCGGTACTGGCTGGCCTGGGGGTGGTGCAACTCAACCTGTTTGTCACCCAGAACCTGTCCTCCGGGCTGGGAGCGGGAGCTATAAGCGCGTTGAACCTGGCCCAGAAGATAATGAATCTGCCCATGGGCATTTTCGCCGTTTCCATTGCCACCGCTCTCTTTCCTACCTTGACCACTCTGACCGCTCGCGGAGAAATTGATATGTTCAAGCGGACTACCTCCCTGGGAGTACGGGCCATTTTCCTGGTAACCATTCCGGCTTCGCTGGGCCTGATTGCTCTTGGTGAACCTTTGATCAGACTGTTGTTCGAACAGGGTAAATTTACCGCCGGGGCGGTTACCGCTACCAACCAGGCGCTTTTTTATTACTCCCTGGGCTTGTTTGCCTACTCGGCCATCCAGGTTCTAAACCGCAGCTTTTATGCGCTCAAAGATACGCTTACGCCAGTCATTGCCGCAGCGGTTACCATTGGCCTGAATATTTTCCTCTCCCTGCAGCTGGTGCAACCAATGGGACATCAAGGCTTGGCCCTGGCTTACTCGCTGGCCGGATTTCTCAACCTGATCATTTTACTGGGGATGCTCAGATACAAGGTGGGTGCCCTGGGGGGGACGCGCCTGGTGACAAGTTTCCTTATTTCCCTGGGAGCCTCTCTGCTGATGTATGGGGTAGTTCATTATATGGTAGAGGCTTTGATGGGAGTTTTAACCCTGGCGCCCAAGATAACGCTGCTTATCAGTGTGGGAAGCGGTGTTGCTGCCGGCATGGTGGTTTATGCTGCTCTGGTCTATTTTTTCCATTTGGAAGAGACCGAGCTGGTTTTGGACATGGTGCGCAAAAGGCTGCGCCGCGCCTAAAGTCCTGTTCGTTGAACCCGCTTTTGAATACGGGTATAATGTAAGGCGCAAGACCGAAATGCGGAGGTTTAGCTAATTTGCAGGAGCATATCAGAAATTTTAGTATTATTGCCCATATCGACCACGGCAAGTCCACCCTGGCCGATCGCCTTTTGGAAACCACCGGCACATTGAGCCAGCGGGAGATGCGTGAACAGTTCCTGGATAAAATGGATCTGGAAAGAGAAAAGGGCATCACTATTAAACTGCAGCCGGTGCGGTTGAATTACCGGGCGCGAAATGGCCAGGAATATATTATCAACCTGATCGATACCCCCGGACATGTGGACTTTTCTTATGAGGTTTCGCGCAGCCTGGCCGCCTGTGAGGGGGCTTTGCTGGTGGTGGACGCGTCTCAGGGTATCGAGGCCCAGACCTTGGCCAATGTATACATGGCCATGGACCTGAACCTGGAAATCATCGGTGTGGTTAATAAAATTGATTTACCTGGTGCCCAGCCGGAAGTGGTCAAGCAGGAAATGGAGGATGTGCTGGGGCTGGAGAAGGAGGACATCCTGCCTATTTCCGCCAAGCTGGGCACGGGAGTGGAAGAAGTGCTGGAAGCCATTGTAAAGACCATTCCTGCCCCCTCTGGGGTAGAAGAGGCTCCTTTGCAGGCGCTTATCTTTGATTCCTATTTCGACCCTTACAAAGGGGCTATTTCCTATATACGAGTGGTATCCGGGCGGGTTAAAAAAGGTGAAAACATAAGGATGATGTCCAGCGGCAAGGAATATGAAGTAACCGAGCTGGGGGTTCTGGCGCCGTACATGCGAGAGGTCCAGTCCCTGGGACCAGGAGAAGTAGGTTATCTGGCGGCGGGAATCAAGAATGTAAAAGATACCCGCGTTGGTGATACTATTACCCTGGCCTCCCGGCCAGCCGCGGAACCACTCCCCGGCTACCGGGAGGTGAAGCCTATGGTGTACTGCGGGCTTTACCCGGTGGAGAACAGCGATTTTGAAAAGTTGCGCGATGCTCTGGACCGACTTAAGCTGAACGATGCGGCGCTCTTTTTCGAACCGGAGAGCTCTGATGCATTGGGTTTCGGGTTCCGCTGTGGGTTCCTGGGGCTTTTGCATCTGGAGATTGTACGGGAGCGCCTGGAACGGGAATACGATCTCAGCCTGCTGGCAACAGCACCCAGCGTGGTTTATAAAATTCTGCTTACCGATGGCAGTGAATTAGTGCTGCAAAACCCCACTCACTGGCCACCGGTACAGAGGATCGAGCAGGTACTGGAACCTTACGTCAAGGCATCCATTATGGTACCCAATGAATACGTGGGCTCGATTATGGAGCTTTGCCAGGAAAAACGCGGCGTTTTTGTCACTATGGAGTATCTGACCTCCCAGCGGGTAATTATCAGCTACCGATTACCCCTGTCGGAAATCCTTTACGATTTCTTTGATGCACTGAAATCGCGTACCCGCGGGTACGCCTCCCTGGATTATGAATTGTACGGATATGAACCTTCCGATCTGGTCAAGCTGGATGTACTCTTGAACGGAGAGATTGTGGACGCGCTAAGTATGATTGTCCACCATGACAAAGCTTATTACCGGGCGCGGGCAGTTGCCGAGAAGCTGCGCAAGATTATACCCCGTCAGATGTATGAGGTGGTTATACAGGCGGCCATTGGCAGCAAGATCATTGCCCGGGAGTCCATCAAGGCTATGCGTAAGGATGTTCTCGCCAAATGTTATGGGGGGGACATCACCCGTAAGAAAAAGCTTCTGGAGAAACAGAAGGAAGGGAAAAAGCGCATGAAGCAGATTGGCCGTATTGAGGTGCCCAAAGACGCCTTCCTCTCTGTCATGGAATTGGACGAATGAACCCCCTTGCCGGGAAGGACAGCTTGGGGACAGGTGTACAGCAACTACCTGCCCCGGTCAGTCCTCATGCCATTTATATACACATCCCCTTTTGTCTGCAAAAATGCTTCTACTGTGATTTCTTCTCCCAGGTCGGTCTTTCCGGCGAGGACAGGGCCAGGTATGTGCGGGCTATTTCCCGGGAAATAAAAATCAGGGCGCGATTTTTTCCCGAGGCGAATGTGGATTCGGTCTATATTGGCGGCGGTACGCCCAGCCTTCTGGAGGGATGGCTTCTAACCAGCTTGATGAGGCAATTGCGGCAAAGCTTTTGTCTGTCCCCGCAAGCAGAGATTACCTTGGAGGCCAACCCGGCCACCCTGTCGCCGCCGTACTTGGATACCTTGCGGGCAGTGGGCATAAACCGTCTTTCCCTGGGAGCACAGAGTTTTTTTGACCCGGAGTTGAAGACCCTGGGACGCAGCCATCAGGTCAGACATATCATGGAGACGGTGAATGAATTGCACCGCCAGGGCTTTGAAAATTTCAACCTGGATTTAATCTACGGGATCCCCGGGCAATCTATAAAGGGATGGAAGCAAACCTTGCAAAAGGCAGTGGATTGCAGTCCGGCTCATCTTTCCCTCTACCTTCTTCAGGTGGAACCTTCCACCCCGATGGGGAGAATGCTGCAGCGCGGAGACCTGGTTCTTCTCGGTGAAGACAGGGAATGGCTTATGTATGAATATGCTCTGGACTTTTTGGCCGGGACGGGGTTCAAGCTTTACGAATTATCCAACTTCTGCCGGCCGGGCCGAGCCTGCCAGCACAATCTGGTTTACTGGCGGGATCAACCCTACCTGGGATTCGGCTGTGGAGCGGTCAGTTTCCTGCAGGATAGCCGCTTTTTAAACCTTCCCCGACTGGGAGCCTACTGCGATGGGTTGCTGGAGGAGCAGGGGGTCTGGCCGGTTCAGATTCTGGAAAGGATGGATAATAACCAGCAGGCTGTCGAAGCACTTATTCTGGGGCTGAGACTTTGTGCCGGAGTGGACCTGACAGAACTTTCCTGCCGTTTTAACCTGGACCTGCAGGAGAAGTATCAGTGGGCATTGGACCTGTCTCAAGAAGAAGGATTGTTAAATAAGCAGGGAACAAGGATTTGCCTGACCCGTAAGGGCTATTTCCTCTCCAACCGTGTTTTTGTGCGGTTTCTGAGCTAGGGGGACATCTTGACAAAGGTTAAAGCAGGTGCTATTTTTTTGGTAAATAGTGATTAGCACTCGCCGGGGGAGAGTGCTAACAGGCGGTGATACAAATGACTTTGGATGAACGCAAAAGAAAGATACTGGAATCTATTATCAAGGATTATGTTGAAACTGCTGAACCGGTTGGTTCCCGGGCGGTGGTTAAGCGACATGATCTGCGCATCAGCCCGGCCACGGTCCGCAACGAAATGGCCGACCTGGAAGAAATGGGTTATCTGGAGCAACCGCACACGTCTGCCGGCCGAATTCCTTCAGAAATGGGATTTCGCTATTATGTGGATCGCATGATGAAAAAGCAGAATCTGGATGAAGAAGAAGTGGAAGTGGTCCGGCATATTCTCAATGAAAACCTGGGAGAATGGAACGAAGTAATACAGAAGATCGGCGGTTTCCTTTCTCAGATTACTAATTATGCGTCTTTCATCATTCTCCCGGCTGTGCAGCTTTCGGGATTGCGTTATATGCAAATAGTCCCTCTGGAAAAGGATAAAGCTCTGTTGCTGGTGGTTACCGACCTGGGTTTGATTATGCATCGCACTGTGGAAGTTTCCGAGAATCTTAAAATGGAGGACTTTGAGATCATCAGCAGGGCCTTTAACCGGGTTCTGGCCGGCAAAAGGATGGAAGAGCTGGGCAAGACGGATTTGCAGTCCATACGGGAGGGGCTCAAACAACGCCGCCGCTTCATTGATAGAGCTTTGGAAGCGATTAATAGTCTGCTGGACGAATCAACCGGAGAAAAGGTAGTAATCTGTGGTGCGCTAAATATATTGAATGAACCCGAGTTTAAGGATGTAGAAAAGCTGAAACGAATTTTGGCTATGTTGGAAGAGGAGTTTTTGGTGCGCAGTGTTATCCCTGATGCGGTGAGTGAGGATGTGCAGATTCGCATCGGCAAGGAGAACGAAGCGGAAGATATGAAGGATATGAGCCTGGTTTTGGCCGGGTATAAGTCCTTTGGGGACATGGGGAAAATAGGGGTCATAGGCCCGGTACGCATGGAATACTGGAAAGCCGCCGGTACAGTTGAATCAGTACGCGATCTGCTGGAAGAGATGATCAACCGCCGCTTTTAGAAAGGTTGACTTGTAACGGAGGATATTTATGCCGGAAGGTATGCTTGCTCCTGAACAGGAGCGGGATGATAAATTTCAAACCCTTTTGAATAATGCCACTGCCGCGCGAGTAATTTCCCAGACTGTTGAAGGTACCCTAGGCCCCAAAGGGTTGGATATTATGATGGTGGATCGTTTGGGAGATGTGGTAGTCAGCAATGACGGGGTTACCATTCTCAACCTTATGGAGGTGACCCATCCCGCGGCCCGCATGATCATTAACGCTGCTCGCGCCCAGCAGACAGAAGTCGGGGATGGTACGACCACCACAACAATTATTGCCGGGGCGCTTATAGCCGAGGGAACCGCCCAGGTTCTCAAGGGGGTACCGGTTGCCCGCATTATAGAGGGAATTGAACTGGGAATCAAAAAGTGCCTGGAGATTATCACCACCTGCAGCCACCCGGTAGCCACGCTGGATGATCATCTGCTCTATCAGATTGCCGTGATTGCCGGACGGGGAAATCCCGAGCTGGCCGAATTGGTCAGGCAGGGAGCCAAAATGATGGGGCGGGAACGCCTGGCAGCTGATGATTATCGCCTGGCCGATGCGGTTATAGCCAGGGAAATGGCCCCTAGCAGTGTGTTTAACGGGGTGGTCATTAACAAAGAACCAGTGAACCGGGAAATGCCGCTGAAGATAGAGAATCCACTTATTTTGGTCATGGATGACAGCCTGGCTCCGGAAGATCTGGACCATGATGCTATGAGGACCGAGGCCGGTTTTCAGTATTACTTGCAGGCCCGGGAACTCTACGAATCCAACTTAAAAAAAGCAATTTCCCTGGGGGTAAACCTGGTGGTAGTCGACCGATCGGTGGATGATCTGGCTGAAGACATTTTTACACAAGCAGGTGTGATGGTTTTACAGCGGGTATCCTCCCGGGAAATCGAGCGCCTATGTAAACATACCGGAGCCCGCAAATTGAAGCGCAACGCCTTGAACCGTGATGCAGATTATCTCAGCCAATATCTGGGCGGGGCCGCCCGGGTAAGCGTTGATGAAAAACTGAAACATACCGTTATTCTTGAAGGGCGAGGTGAAACGTGGGCCACGGTTTTAATCGGTGCTGCCACTACCGAGGTGGTAGATGAGCGTGAACGCATGGCCCGGGATGCTGCTTCTGCCATTCAGGCTGCCTTTACCGGAGGAGTGGTCCCCGGAGGTGGGGCGCTGGAAGTGCACTTGGCCAATCAGATGGAAGAGGTGGCGCGCCAGGTGGGGGGGATGGCATCCTATGGCGTACTCTGTGTAAAAGAGGCCCTGTTACGCCCTTTTAACTGCATGGCTGCCAATGCCGGCTTCAACCCCCTGGAAAAGTTGGGCGACGTTATTGCCGCTCAAAGCCGACAGAAGGCGGAGCGTATTTCCTTCGATTGTGACGACGGCAATCTAATCGATGTCATTGACCGGGGTATCGTGGACCCGGCACCGGTAAAGGGCTGTGCCATTAAGACTGCGGGTGAGGTGGCGGTAGCCATCCTGCGGATAAATACCATTATCCGCATGAAAAATACCGCATTAAACCATGATAACCCGGATATTTTTGAATAGAGGTGACTCCCATGGAAGAGAAAGACCTGCAAGAAGTCAATCCCTTACAGGACCCCGAAGTAGCCGCCGGGGAGAGCCTGGAAACTGAGTCTGCCGACAACCGGCAACAGGGTAGTGTTGAGATCCCTGCCTCCAGTGATGAGGAGGCCCTGCGTCAAGAGTTGGAAAAACAGCAGGGGCTGGCCCGGCAAAATTATGACCTGTACCTGCGCGCCCTGGCTGAGGCGGAGAATACCCGTAAACGGGCCGCCCGGGACAAGGAGGAATACCTGAAATTTGCTGCCCTGCCGTTGGTTAAAAAGCTTCTCCCCATACTGGATGACCTGGAGCGTGCCCTGCAGGTATCAGGTGAAAGCCAGGATTTTGATGGTATGGTCCGGGGCATTGCCATCATTACTGAAAATTTAAAGAACATATTCGCTGCGGAGGGCGTGGAGGCTATAGACGCTCTGGGAAAAGAATTCGACCCACAATATCACCAGCCACTTATGGTGGAGGAAAACGCAGATTATCCGGAAAACACGATTATCGAAGAACTCCAGACCGGTTATATAATGAAAGGCCGGGTAATAAGACCCAGCCTGGTTAAAGTCAGCCAGTAACCCTGGCTGTTCTGATAATGATTTCTTAATTTTTTGGAGGTGTTAAAATGGGCAAGGTTGTCGGCATTGACCTGGGAACAACCAACTCAGTTATTGCGGTAATGGAGGGCAATGAAGCGGTAGTCATTCCCAATGCGGAAGGCGAGCGCATCACCCCTTCAGTGGTAGGATTCTCCAAAACGGGTGAACGCATGGTGGGGCGTGTGGCCAGGCGCCAGGCAATAACCAACCCGGATCGTACGGTTCTTTCCATTAAGAGAAGAATGGGGACTGATTATAAAGTTACTATTGACGAAAAGCAATATACCCCCCAGGAAATTTCCGCCATGGTACTGCAAAAAATGAAAGCAGACGCAGAGGCCTACCTGGGTGAAAAGATTACCCAGGCGGTTATAACTGTTCCCGCCTATTTCACGGATTCCCAGCGCCAGGCTACCAAAGATGCCGGTCGTATAGCGGGGTTGGAAGTACTGCGCATCATCAACGAGCCTACGGCAGCAGCGCTGGCCTATGGGCTGGATAAGGAGGAAACCCAGACCATTCTGGTTTTTGACCTGGGTGGGGGTACCTTTGACGTTTCCATTCTGGAGATTGGCGACGGAGTCTTTGAAGTGAAGGCTACCAGTGGTAACAACCGTCTGGGCGGGGACGATTTTGATGAAAAGATCATAAACTGGCTGCTGGAGGAGTTTAAAAAGGAGCAGGGGGTTGACCTGCGCAATGATAAAATGGCCATGCACCGTCTCAAAGAAGCGGCCGAGAAGGCCAAACACGAGCTTTCCGGCTTAATGACTACCGATATCAATATTCCCTATATTACTGCTACCCAGGAGGGGCCTTTGCATCTGGAGAAGACCCTTACCCGGGCCAAGTTCAACGAGATGACTGCGGATCTGGTGGAGAAAACTATGGGACCGACCCGACAGGCCTTGAAGGATTCCGGGTTACCGGCGGAAAAGATTGACAAGGTGATTCTGGTGGGGGGCTCTACCCGCATACCGGCAGTTCAGGAAGCGATTCGCAACTTTTTGGGTAAAGAACCTTTCAAGGGGATAAACCCTGACGAAGTGGTGGCAGTAGGCGCGGCCATCCAGGCCGGGGTTCTGGCCGGAGAGGTCAAGGATGTGGTACTGCTGGATGTAACTCCGCTATCTCTGGGTATTGAGACCCTGGGCGGTGTTTTCACCCGTATTATTGATCGCAATACCACCATTCCTGCTGCCAAAAGCCAGGTGTTCACCACTGCAGCTGATAACCAGACTTCGGTGGATATACACGTACTGCAAGGGGAACGGAAGATGGCAGGCAGCAATGTCACCCTGGGACGGTTCCAGTTGACGGGGATTCCTCCCGCAATGCGCGGAGTACCGCAAATCGAGGTGAAGTTTGATATTGACGTGAACGGCATTGTTCATGTCACTGCCAAGGACCTGGCCACCAACAAGGAGCAGAAGATTACCATTACCTCCTCGAGTGGCCTGAGCGATGAGGATATCAACCGCATGGTAGAGGATGCAGAACGCTTTGCCGAAGAGGACGAGAAACGCCTCAAGGAAATCGAGATCCGTAATGCGGCCGATAGCATGATTTATCAGGCAGATAAGACCCTGCGCGAAAATGAGGAAAAAATCGATACCGATACTCGCAGTCAGATTGAAAAGGCCCGCGATGATCTAAAAGAGGCCTTGGAAGGCGATAACCTGGAGGAGATTGAGTCCCGTACCCAGGCCCTGACCGAAGCAGTATTTGCGTTTACCGCCAAAATGTATGAAAATGTGAATCAGCAGGCTGGCGATGATGACGGGCAGGTTTTTGATGCCGAGTACAATAT
>Ga0116193_1001440_pt1 | contig 19669 bp, 20 predicted proteins | sample AD_UKC115_MetaG_FD_89892 | JGI IMG/M metagenome (GOLD analysis project Ga0116193, IMG submission 89892) | Active sludge microbial communities of municipal wastewater-treating anaerobic digesters from Hong Kong - AD_UKC115_MetaG | ecosystem: Engineered > Bioreactor > Anaerobic > Digestate... | reverse complement strand
GTACCGCTGCGTCCCTGAAGCGCTGCCTGAAGAATTGGTTGCAACTTTTCGGCTTGCGTGTACTGAAGCGCGTACACGAACAGTTTTTGCCCGTTGCCGGCATCGGCTCCACCAGCATCGAGCCTCTCGATCCACTGCTTTGCGTCCTGCAGAATCTTTGCCTGTGGCGACACCAGCAGCAGTGAATTCATGCGCTCCAGCGGCACCACACGGAGCAGTCCGGCGAATGGGTTGCCGGCCACGTTCTGAACTTTCTCAAGATCGGCCACCATCGTCTTGACGTCGGAGCCTTTAACCGGCACAAGCGCGAATGACATGCCCTCCAGGAGATCGACGTCGAACATTGCAGCGACGTCAAGCAGCCGATTGACTTCGACGCGCGGTCCAGAAAGGAATACGATATTGCGCAGTTCGTCGATGCGCAGGGCACTGGCAGGATCCTTCGCGAAAGGCTCAAGCAATCGCATCAGTTCCTTCGCGCCTACATATCTGGCCGAATACATCGCGACAAGATGACCGCGCGCTTCGGCTTGTCCCATTTCAGCTGGCCCAACAGGCCTGGCGATACCCCGCACAGCGTCCGTCGCCGGCAACACGCGGAAGTAGGCGCCATCCTGGACCAGCGCCGCATTGGCAGTGCGCAACACGGTTTCGAGAAGCGGCAATACGTCTGCCCGCGGAATCGGTCTGGCAGTGCGGATGGTGATGGTGCCCTGTACACGGGGATCAATGATGTAGTTTTCGCCGAGCAGGTCGCCAATGATGTTACGAACCACCTCGCGAATGTCACCGTTCTCGATCGAAAGCGAAATGGGCGCTCCGGTGTCGGTCGGCGCGGTCATTGCAGGCAGCGGCTTGACAAGCTCTCCCGTGCCGATGGATTCCACACTGCCATCGGGATAGGTACGAAGCTTGCGCGGACCGCTGGGCGCGCGAAGATCCTGCGTGAGCGCCTTTCCGCTGGAGCCCGCAGCGCCACTCACACGCGGCGCCGGTATTGGTTCGGCAGGACGGGCAGTGGTGGGCTCTGGTTGCACGGGCGCATCGCGGCGTGCAGTATCGGCGGCGACGTCGGCTGCCATTGTTGGAGCGCTTGCAGCGGATCTTGGCAACAAGCTCCCACCGGTCGACATTTGCTGCGCGGGCGCCGTCGCGGCCGCTGTCAGTGCAGCGCACACAACCAGCAATAGAGTTGTTGGCGGTAGTCGTGTGCCGGGTTCACCGTATGAAGAATATGCGTTGTGCAAAACACTCACCTATCGATGTGATGCGCGGAAGCCACCGTCATGAATGACGGCCGCGCTACGGCGAACATGGGTGAGACGCTCAACGCGTTACTCACGTTCGCCGCAGGCAAAAATAATTCCGTGGTAGTCATGCCTACCGCGGCGTTGGGCCGAAGCCGCCCGCAGAGGGCGCCTGCGCGGGACTGGGTGCAGGTGCGGGCGCGAACGGCTGCGGGCTCACTGCGCCGGGAGCCGCGTTGACGTTAGTGGCAGCCTCCGCCACGCGTTGCCCGGCACGTACTGCTTCCATTTCGCGTCGCCGGCGAAGCGCCATGATCGCATTTGCCTCGGCAACCGGTACCGGCATGGGTGCGGCCGCCGCAACCGGGACTGGTGCTGGCGCTGGTGTAGCCGCAACAGGCTGCGGCTGAACAGGAGGAGGCGACGGCGGTGCGGGCGGGGGGGGAACCCGTCCGGAGGGTGTGAATTTGGCGAGCGTAAGCAATTCGTATTCGCCCTGAAACGCAAGGCGCACGTTGCTGGCGTCAATGTCTTCAACAGTGAGCTCCTGCAACTTGTCGCCCGTCCGGACACTTACTACACGATTGCTGGCCACATCCCGAACCTGTGCAATCCGGACCTTGCCAAGGTCCATGACTCCGACCAGTTGATAGAGGCCACGCCGGATCTGGGGTTTCGGCGGTTCGGTGGTGGCAACGACAGCCTGCGTCGGGGCAGGTTTTCGCGACGGATTGAGCAGCGGTTTTTCTGCAATTTGGGAATACATCGCCGCGTCCGAGCCAAGACGAAAATCCGGCAGCACAGTTGCGACGTCAGACTTTCCGCCGGCTCCGCGTGCCGTCGGCGCATCGGAGTTACCGAACGCGCCGCCCCAGTCCACTTCAATGCCGAGCCCAATCGCAAGCATGGCAAGCAGGGCGATCAGCGCATAGCGAGGATTGAGCACAACTGCCTTCATCAGCGCGCTCCCGATCCGGTGGCTGTCGCAGACGCACTTCGTTGTCCGCGCGCCGCGTCCTTCGGCCCGTACGCCTGAATGTCAACCTGAACTGTAACTTCAGGTTCCTGATTGGGCGGCGGTTTGTAGCCGCGCGGTACGGTTGCGCGCAGGGTCACGTTTTCAAGAAACAGATAAGGTACTGCGGTTTCCAGCGCGTAAAGGGTCTTTTGCAGTGCTACCGGCGTCGCGTTGAATCCGACCACCAACGTATAAAGGCGAAAGCCACCCTCGTCCTTGACGGTCACGGGTTGAATGGATGTAAGGCGCGAGCCACTGCTTTCTAGCAACGGCCGGACCATATCGGTGAGCTCCGCGCCGCCGAGGTTCGGCGCCGAGTTCTTCAGGAAAAAGCGCGCTGAATCTCGTGTCTTCAGAACTTCAAGGGCCCGTTGATGGTCCGCACGCTGCAGGGCCAGCCGACGATAGCGCTCGATCTTCTCTTCTGCTGCGCTCCGCGCTGAATCGTACCTTTGGTACAACAAGTAAGCAGGCACCGCCACCGCTGCTCCGATCGCGCAAAGTGCGAGTAGCGCGAGTGCAGCTGCCAGAGCTCGTCCACGAACACCCGTAGGCAGCGTCATGGCTTCTTCTCCGGCGGCGAAGCGGGCGAAACCAGCATTGGCGTCGTGTTCGAAGGCGCGGGGGAGACGGTGCTTGCGGCTTTGCGCCCCTCTCCCGCCAGAGCAGCACCGGCGGCGGTTACGCCACCTGCAGGAGGCTGACTCGCCGGCGCAGCAGCGCCAACTGCGGGAGATGGCGGGGTCGCAGAGGTTCCAGCAACTGCTGCGGGAGCCACTGCGTTACCTGATCTGGCGGTAGATGGTGCGCCCGCGGGGGCGTTCGGTGACACCTGTACGGTAGTCACTGCTGCGGCGTCCGACAGCTGAATCTGCTTCGGCATTTCAGCTAGTACCAGTTCACCGGCGATATGAAACCTTTCGGCATTCGGCGCGACACGTGTCATGGTTGCCTTGAACGCCGGGTCCTTGATGAGAGGGGATTCCTGCACGATCTGGAGCAGCTTGCCACCACTGCCCGTCTCGCCCTGAATCACTACTTCACGCGTTTTCTGATTCGGGACGGAACGAATCTCAAGCGATTGCGCCCAAGTGTCCTCTGGCAGTCGCTTGCTCAAGTCATCGAGCACCTGAATGGCGAGCGGCGACGAGTGTTTGCGGCTTAACGGCAGGTTGTACTCGGTGATCTGCTTCTCAAGCTGTCGCTGCAGCACAGAAGCCACTTCGGCGTCAGCGCGCGCCTTGGCTTCCACCGGCATGAGATCAATCACTTGCTGCCGCATTTGCCAAAGCGGGAATGCCACCAGCGCCAACGCAAGCAACACGCAAAGCGCGGCCAGCGCCGGATTCACCCACGCGTAACGGTCAGTCGTCTCGTCAGCACTACGCGTGGTACGCAAAAGATCAAGTCGCGTGTCGACATCGTTTGCGTCCAGCAGCATGCGCGTGACGTTCACGTTGCGCTGCTTGGCGTTGTCAAGCATGGGCGTCACGCGCGCCCGCGGCACAGCAACCAGTTCAACGCGGCACGTACCCGCCTCAGCGTTGCGCTCCACCACATGAAAGTCGTAGAACAGGTCGGCCGCGCGCAGCGGTGTCAAGCGGTCGATCTCGAATGCCAGCACCTGGTCGAGCCGCGCTTCGACCGCGAGCGGTAGTTCGACGGTACGCCGGAAGCCGTTAGCGTCACCGACGACCAGCGCCACATCACCACCACGCTGCGCCAACGCCGAGTGGGAAAACGGCTTGTGCTCAGACAACGCGGCAGCAGCAGGCCAACAGCGGTCGTCACTGGGGGACCACATCGCGGGTCGGCGCGACGTCGCAATGCGCTCGCGGATTGCAGCAGGCACACACTCGTAGAGGTGCTGCTTCCACCAGCGCCAGAATTCGCTGGCGGCCTGCGCCGCCGTCAACGGCTGCGAAGCGGCGCTGTTTGGTGAATCAGCCACGTACGCCTCCGGCAATTGCTGCGTCGGGCTGACTAAACGGCAGTGCGTCAACAGGCCAACCCCGTTGCCAGAGATAGAACTGGGGGCGCCCCCGTTGCACGCCTTGCGGCCGGACGCTTGCCTCGCGCGAAGCGCGCACTCCGCTGGCCGTGCGTACATCCGCCCGGATGCGCATCGCAGGTTGCCCACCACCGAAATACGGGCTGCTGAACGGAATCGGCGGTACCGTCAGGCCGTCGCGCAACGCGGCGTCACGTTGCTCAACCCACGCGCGCGCCTGCTCGGCATCAATGCCGGGGATGATGCTCAACACGCGAACAGACGCAGATTGCGGGTCAATGCCCGGCGAACGTGAGTTCACCGTTAGCAGCGGCGCAACCGCGTTGTAGAGTTTCGGGCTTACGCCGAGCACGTTCTGCAGTTCCTCGATGGCAATAAAAAAATCATTGGCCGGCAGTACCTTCCTGCCGGCCGCCCGGTAGTCGTCAGCTTCCGCCCCGTTTGGCCGTTTGAGATTGTCAGCGTCGGTCCAGTCTTTGACGGCCGCGACGATTGCGTCGGCTTCTTCTTCACTGGCGCCGCCGGAAACGAAGAGTTGTTTGAGTAGCGGCTCGGCAGCAAAGTTCAAATCGATTTTAGCAGCCTCAGTTTTGGCTGAAACAGCAATCTGCAAGCCGTTTTCCGCCAATTCATGCACGACGCCATCGGCTTTCCACTGTGCCAGGGCTGCCTGGGCATCGGGCAGTCGTGGGCGGGCGAGTTCATACACCATACGGTGTACTGCACCATCTGCTGCCGCCTGCGCGCGTGCGATTTCCACAGTATTGCCCGCGATCTGGGTCGAAACACGCTGGTTTTCGCTAAAGGCAAGCGCTACAACCGTGAGAAAGATGACCAGCCCGAGTACAAGGATCAGTGCGATGCCTTGCTGCTGCTTGCGTAGCGGCTGGAGACGATTGGCGCTCATCGATTCGCCACGCCCTGAATCACGCAACGCTGGCGGAGGAAATCAAAATTGCAACCCAATGCCTGCGTCAGTCTTAGCCCAACCGTGAGGTCGGGCCACTGACGCCCACCCTGTTCAACCACGCGCATACGGATCATCGCTGGCATTCGACTGTTCTCTTCCCAACTATCGCGCCAAGTACCCGCCTCGGGATTGTTGAGTGGGTCGTCACCGGGATCGAAGTAGGACAGCGACAGTGACTCGATGTTGTCCGCCAGAGTGATGGCATCGGCCGCCGGGATCTCGGGCACCGCCTTTTCTTCCGGGTCCGGGGCGACGCGGCGCAGCACCAGTTGCCCCCTCGACGGGGAACCGGTCGATTTGGCCAGCGTCAATTGCCACCAGTTCACCCCGCCCGTAGCGATCTGCGAGGTGATCGGTGCCAGATAAATGACGCTGTCGGCGCGGCCCGCAAATTTGAGTGGTTGCCCTACCTCACGACGCCAGCGCATCGGCAGCAGGCTCGCCAGATGCTCGCGCAAGAATGCTTGCGTACGGGAGTATTGCTCGGTGCGTTCACCGACCTCGGTAGCGGCCGACGTCGAGCGCTCGGCACCGCGCACGGCGCCCATCAGGATCGCGGTGAGCAATGCCAGCAGGGTAATCGCGGCCAGCAACTCAATGAGCGTGAAGCCATGCGCACGACGTTGGCGGGTGCCGGTCATGGCGTCGCCCTCGGCACTGCCATCAATGTACTTAACTCAACCACGCGTGGCCGGCTGACGGCGGCATCGGCCTCGACGGTGCTGACCCGGGCGATGACCCGCTTTAGCTCGAGCGGCGGACGAATGAGGGCATCAGCATCGTCGGTGGGCTCTTGTGTCACGGTCAGGGTCCAGGTCAGTTTGCCGTCGGCGGTGGTGCCGCTCTCCGCGCCCTCTTCCAGCGGCTTTTCGACGCCAGCCGAGGCGAGCAACGACTGGGCCAGCGTCACCGCCCGTGTGTAGTCGCTAGCCGCGCCGGCGGCGCGGACGCCGGTGGCAAACACTTGAGCCAGCGCCGACAGGCAGAGCGCCGCGATGACCACCGCGACGATGACCTCTAACAGCGTGAAGCCGCCGGCCTGACGTTGGGGCGCCTGCGTCATGCCTCTTCAATCGCGATATGACCGGTCAGCCAGCTGATGTCGATACGGTACTCGCGCTCCTTGTATTTGAGCGTCACCCGCCCGCCGGTCGAGCCACCATCGGCGTAGAAACGGACGTACGCGTGCTTTTCGTCGATCGTTTCAGCGGCAGTCGTGGTGAGCTCAAGAGCAATGTTCTCCGGCCATTTGCCTTTGCGCTTGCCGCCAGGAAGCTGAAAGGTGCGATCCTGCAGGTTGAACTCAACGCCGACATCGGTACGATTTGCGACGGCCTCACTACGCGCGAAGCGCAGCGTCTGCGCAACGCTGCGTGCCAGCGCGCGATGCTCGGCGGCGCTGACGCCATTGGAGAAGATTGGCGGTGATATCGCGGCCAGCACGCCAATCAGGACGATAACCACCAGCAGCTCCAGCATGGTGAACCCTGCGCTTCTCGCGTAGCGCGCAGTCTGCGAGCGTGTAGGGCGCGCGGTAACGAGGCGGACTACGCGGCCTCGCACACCGCGCGGATCTCCAGCCGCGGCCATGATTGCCTGATGCGATCAGCTCTTGGCGATGTCGGCGTTTTCGCCCTCGCCGCCCTCTTTGCCGTCAGCGCCGAGCGATTTCAACTCAAACGCCGTGTTGTTAGGCCCGGGAATCGTGTACTTGTAGTCGTTGCTCCAGGGGTCCTTGATGTTGTCCTTGCGAAAGTACGGACCGCTCCAGTTAGGGACGTTACCCGGATTCTTGATCAGGGCCTCAAGGCCTTCCTGTGCGCTTGGATAGCGACCCACCTCAAGTTTGAACAGGTCAAGTGCTTGCACGATTTGCCCCATTTCCGCCTTGGCGGCCCCGGCCTTTGCCTTCTCCGTCTGGCCCAGAAACCGACTACCAATCGTCGCCGCCAGCACGCCAATGATCACGATGACCGCGAGCAGTTCCATCAGGGTGAAGCCGCGTTGAGCGCGCTGGGTTTTATTGTTTTTCATGGACATCTCCGGGGTCTATGCTGCAGGTGGAAAGGATAATTCGGCGACGGGCAGTTGCATCTTGACCGAGCGCTGGAATCAGCTTTCGTTCAAAACAACCATCTGGCTGGGCGTAGCACGCGATAGTGCAAGAAGTCGACTTCGTGCGATTTAACAATACAAGCCTTTAGCGGATGGGGCTTCTAGCAAAGAGTTGATGTATCGGAACAAAGGCGACAGGCCGCATTTTTGTGACCAGCCACTAAACATTAAATTCCGTAAGGCCAAGCAGTGCGCTCATCAACGAGAAGATGATGCCGCCAACCACCACGGCCAGGGTCAGGATCAGGACCGGTTCAAGGAGGCCCAGCGCGCGTTTCAGGGCGGTGTTGACCTCCTGATCATAGACGTCCGCCACCTTGATGAGCATACTGTCAAGACGCCCCGTTTCTTCGCCTACCGCGACCATGTGAACGGCGAGCTTGGGGTAGAGTCCGGTCTCCATCAAGGGTCTGGCAAAGCCCTGCCCCGCCTTCAATCGGGCCAATACGCCGTCGAGCGAACCAGCCAGCGCACGGTTCTCCACGGTGTCTTTAACGATAGTGAGTGCTGGCAACAGGCTGACGCCATTGCCTAGCAAAGTGCCGAGCGTGCGGGCGAAACGCGCTACTTCGATCTTGCTGAACAGGTCGCCCATCACCGGCAGCGTGAGCTTGCGGCGATGCCAGTTCAACTGGCCCTGCGGCGTGCGCAGGCGGCCACGAACCAAAATCACCAGCGCCGCCAAACCCACTAGAAGCATCCATCCGTCGTCGCGCAACCAGTGCGAAAGCGCGAGCAGGTTCTCGGTGGCCGGCGGCAGCGCCTTGCCGAACTGGCGGAATGTGGCTTCAAACTTGGGCACCACAAAGAAAATCATGGTCAGCACCGCCACGACAGCGACGCCGACCAGCACGATCGGATAAAGCAGCGCCGATTGCACGCTGGAACGCAGCTCGGCACTGCGTTCCTGAAACTCCGAAATTCGTGCCAGCACCGGCCCAAGCGTACCGCTCGCCTCGCCGGCGCGGACCATGTTGACGTAGAGACGGTCGAAGTGCTTTGGATGCTCGGCCAGAGCTTGCGATAACGCTTTGCCGCCGCGGACGCGGTCGCGCAGATCCTGCAGCAGATTCGCCTGCGGTCCGGTATCGGCCAGACCAACCAGCAGCTCAAAGGCGCGATCAAGCGGCAGGCCGGCACCGATCAGGTTGGCGAGATCGCGGGTGAAGCTGACAATCTGGTCACGCGTGATCTTGCGCGGGGCGAACAGGCGCCCGAACGTACCTGCCTTCTTCTGATGTGACGCGATGGCGGCCGACGCGGCCGTCTGGATTTGGAGCAGGATCAGTCCCTGCTCACGCACGCGTTCGACGGCCTCGGCTTCCGTCGCTGCCTCGACCTGGGCAGACACCGGTTCGCCAGACTGGCGTACCGCTTCAAATGCGAAGAGCGCCACCGTTTATCCCTCTCGCGTGGCGCGCAACACTTCTTCAACCGTGGTGACGCCAGCCGCTACTTTGCGCAGGCCATCGTCATACATCGGCAGCATGCCCTCAGCAAGCGCAGCCTTGCGCAATTCGGTCGCGTTGGCCTTTTGCATGACCAGACGGCGGATCGGCTCGGTCAACGGCATCATCTCGGCAATACAAACGCGCCCGGTAAAACCAGTCTGACTGCACTGCGCACAACCCACGGCCTTGTAGACAATCGGGCGTGATTCAGCGGTCACCCGATGCAGACCAATGTCTTTGGCCGTCACTTCATCCATCGTGTGCGGTTCGCGGCAGTTGGTGCACAGGGTGCGTACCAGACGCTGCGCCAGCACACCCACCAGCGTGCTGGTGAGCAGGTAATCATCAACGCCCATGTCGAGCAGGCGGCTGACCGTCGCCGGGGCGTCGTTGGTATGCAGCGTGGAGAGTACGAGGTGCCCCGTCAGCGCGGCCTGCACGGCGATCTCGGCGGTTTCGAGATCGCGGATTTCGCCAATCATGATGATGTCCGGATCTTGCCGGACGATCGAGCGCAGCGCGTTGGCGAAGGTGAGATCAATCTGCGGCTTCACCTGAATCTGGTTGATGCCGGCCATCTGATATTCGACCGGGTCTTCCACCGTGAGGATTTTCACGTCGGGCTGATTCAGACCGTCCAGTGCGGTGTACAGCGTGGTCGTCTTGCCCGAGCCGGTAGGGCCGGTGACCAGCAGAATGCCGTTGGGTTGTGCGAGTGCGTCCTTGAACTTGGCGAGGATGTCTGGTGCGAAACCCAGTTTCTCGAAGTTCAGCGCGACGCCGCCCTTGTCGAGAATACGCATCACCACGCTCTCGCCGTGCATCGTCGGCACCGTCGAGACGCGCAGGTCGATATCCTTGCCCTGGATGCGCAGACGGATACGGCCGTCCTGTGGCAGGCGGCGCTCGGCAATATCGAGGTTGGCCATGATCTTGATGCGCGAGATCACAGCGGCGGCAAGGCGCTTGGGCGGCGATTCAATCTCGTGCAGTACGCCGTCGATGCGGTAGCGAACGATCAGGCGGTTCTCAAACGGTTCAACGTGAATATCGGAAGCGCGCGCTTCAAGCGCATTGGTGATAAGCAGGCTGACCAGCCGGATCACTGGCGCCTCGGAAGCGAGATCTTTCAACTGCTGGACATCATCGCCCAACGCCTCGGCATCAATGCGCGCCTCGAGGTCGCCTTGTGCCAGTTGGGCGACAGCTGTACGGCCGCTGCCGTACATACGCTCAATCGCGGCATCAATGTCGGAGCCAACCGCGACCACACGATGAATCTGCCGATTGGAAATCAGCTCGAACGAATGCCTGACGAAGTCATCGAAGGGATCGGCGACCGCAATAGTTAGCGACTCTTCATCCTCCTCCAATGGGAGCGCCCGAGCATCGCGCAGGAAGCGGGCCGAAATGCGCTCTTCCAGAATGGGAATTTCGGGGAAAGCCGACGTTTCAACGTAGCGCACGCCGCCCTGCTCGGCAATTGCCATCGCCACATCGCGGGCCGAAACGATGCCAAGCGTCGTTAACAGGCTACCGAGCTTCTCAGGGCGTGACGACGCAGCCTGCAGGCGCAGCGCTCGATCCAGCTCGGCTTCGTCGATCTTGCCACGGGCAAGCAGGATGGCGCCGAGTTTCAGCGGCCCCCGCGTCGCTGCCGGCGTGTGTTGCTGGGCTGTTGTGGCTTCGTGTTCGGCGGTCTCCACCAGCCTCACCCCATCTTGTCTTGGTTAACCTTTGATTCTAATGAGGGGCGTTGGTTCTGCGCGGTTCACCTAAAATTGTCGGGTTCACCTGAAACTGAAATTGCTCGAAACGTCATGAAAAAGTACATGTGCCTGATCTGCGGCTGGATCTACGATGAAGCCGTTGGCTGGCCGGAAGATGGCATCGCCGCTGGCACCAAGTGGGACGACATCCCCATGAACTGGACATGCCCCGAATGCGGTGCCCGCAAGGATGACTTCGAGATGGTGGAGCTCTAGGCTAGAGCGTCATGGTGCTACGGCCGACTGCAGCTATAGCCATGACAGGTAGTGGTCGGCAAGCAAAACCGCAAACAGGGCTGCAAGGTAAGTCAGCGAATACCTGAATACGCCTCTCGAGCGCGCGTCACTGTACTCACGACGCAGCTGCCAGACCAGCCACACAAAGCGCAGTCCAAGGATCAGCGCTGCCGATCCGTACACGATGCCGCTCATGCGGATCGACACCGGCAGCAGTGAAACTGCCAACAACAGCCAGGTGTAGAGCAGCATGTGCAGGATGGTGAACTCGCGCCCATGCGTGACCGGCAACATCGGCAGGCCAGACTTCTCATAGTCCTCCTGACGATACAGCGCCAGCGCCCAGAAGTGCGGCGGCGTCCAGGCAAAGATAATCAGGAACAACAGCAACGCTGGAGCTGACACATCATTGGCAACCGCTGCCCAACCGAGAACGGGCGGCATCGCACCAGCCGCCCCGCCAATGACGATGTTTTGCGGCGTGTTCGGTTTGAGGTACAGCGTGTAAACAAAGGCGTACCCGAAGAACGTGCCAAGCGTGAGCGCCCAGGTCAGTACATTGGTGGTGATGACCAGCACCGCGCTACCGGCCACGCCAAGCAACAGTGCAAAGATCACGATCTGGCTGGTGCTCAGCGTCCCCTGCGCCGAAGGACGCCAGTCGGTGCGCTTCATTCGAGCATCCACCGCCGCTTCCAGCAGGCAGTTCATGGCAAAGCTCGCGCCCGCGAGCAGCGCGATGCCGATGCAGCCGCCAATGACGACAATTGCGGGCGGGAAACTCTTGTCGACAAGCAGCATCCCGATAAACGAAGTGAAGACGGCCAACGCGGTCACCCGCGGCTTGGTGACGACCCAATAGTCACGCCAACGAGGGCCGGCGGATGCACTTGATCTCATCTGCATACCAGCTAGCCGATACGGGATGCGCGCAGCAGGCGCGCAAGATCCTGGTTCAGTTTTTTGATGTCGGGCTGCTTCGGCCACAGCAATACCTGATTGCCAAGCGGATCGAGCAGCAAAATGCCGTCTTGCAGTGGCGACCACCATGCGAGCGGCATTTGCTCCGGACGTTGAATGAACAGCGCATCCGGATGCGCGGCCCGCATTTCGGCCGACGGCGCCTTCGTTACCATCGCGACACGTTGCGTACGCTCGCGTTCGCGACCAAGCATCGTGCGGGCCTGGCGCGTCGCGTACAGTGTGTTTTGACAGGCATCGTCGCAGGTATCAGGGAGCGCAAACACAATTCGCCACTTGCCATCCCAGGACGGACGATCGCTTTCAGGAATCGCGTCCTTGGGAAGCGCCGGCAGCTGAGTCGTCGGCAGCAACGTGCCGTAACTCATTCCGCCCTGCGGCTGGATCATGTAGTACGCGATCCAGGCGGAGACAAACGGCGCCGCGCATACGAGCGCGACGAGCGTGATCATTTTGGTTGACGACTTCAACGCGGGGCCTGTTTTCGAAAACTAAGGACAAGAAAGAGCACCACAGCGAGCGCGGCGAACGAGTACCACTGCATCTGGTAGATCAGGTTCTTCTCGTAGTTGGTGCCCGCAGCAGGGCGGCCAACACCAGTAAACCCGGGGCCTGCGGTCTGCTCAAGTACAAACGGTGCGAGCTGCTGCCGCCACCGCGCAGCCAGCTCGTCGATATTCACATAATTCAGTCGCGCACTGCCATCGTTTGTCGCCGAGCCGGGATTGCGCGATGGCGGCAGATTCAACCGCGCTTGAATAGCAACTACGCCTGTCGGTGAATCAATCTCGGGCAACTTGTCGCGGAGTGGGGGTGCGGCAACCCACCCACGATCAAGCAGGTAGTAGCGCGACTGCGGGTCTTGATTGCTGGCTGGTGCGGCGATCAACTGCAGAACGCCGTAACCCGCTTTACCGTCGCTGATGCGATTGTCAACAAACAGAATTTTGTCAGGCAGGAAAGTGACGGTCATAGTGACAAGACGGTAGCGGTCGGCATCGCCAAGCCCGGCGATTGCAGACAGACCCTCCGCCGTGAGCGGCGCCGACGCAATGCCCTGATCCTGCAACCTTTGTTGCTGTTGCCGGTAACTTGCACGTTCGCCCTGCCAGTTTCCGAGACGCACCGTGACCACAACCACGGCGATTGTCAGCAAAAACGCCCACCACGTCGGTCGGAATGTACGACGTTGCGATACGGTACTGGAGACGTCCGGCTGACCGGGGGTGGCTGCGCTCAAGCGGGTCTCTCTAAAATAACTGAATGCGCTGGCTCGTCATACTCTGTCTCATCGCTATCGTGGCCTCAATGGCGTCGGCGTTAGTCTTCCTGTTTCGCGACCGCGGCCAGGGCTCGAAGCGCATGCTACGCGCGTTGACGCTACGCGTCGCGATTTCCGTCGCCTTGTTTATCTTCCTGATGGCAGGTTACAAACTTGGCTGGATCGGTCCGCAGGGCATTGGGCGTTAGTAGCTGACTGAAGGCTCCTTCGGTCGGACTGCACCGTTGCCAGAAATGCGAAGGCGGCCCAAGGCCGCCCTGCTGCGATTTTGCCGTGAGGCGACTACAGCATGTAGACGATCACGAACAGACCCAGCCAAACGACGTCAACGAAGTGCCAGTACCAGGCTGCAGCTTCGAAGGCGAAATGATGTTCGGCATCAAAATGGCCACGCATCGCGCGGGCCAGAATCACTGCCAGCATGATCGCACCAACGGTGACGTGGAAGCCGTGGAAGCCGGTCAGCATGAAGAATGTCGAACCGAAAATGCCGGTCGAAAGCTTCAGGTTGAGTTCGCTGTACGCATGCACGTACTCGTAAATCTGCAGCGAGAGAAAAATTACCCCAAGCAGAATCGTGGCGGCCAGCCAGGTGATGAGCTTGCTGCGTTTCCCGGCGATCAGTGCGTGATGGGCAATGGTCAGCGTGATACCCGACGTCAACAGCAATGCCGTGTTGATCGCAGGGATGCCCCAAGCGCCCATCGGCGAGAACATTTCCTTGATAAACGGCCCTGCAGTCGGCCATGTGCCAGCAAAGTCAGGCCAGAGCATCTTCGCATCGGCGCTACCAAGATCGGGGACCGAGTGGAGGCGGGCGTAACCGAGTGCGCCAAAGAACGCTGCGAAGAACATCACCTCCGAAAAGATGAACCAGCTCATGCTCCAGCGGAACGAGGTATCGACGTTCTTGCCGTACAGCCGCCCTTCACTTTCACGAATGACCGCGCCAAACCAGCCAAACAGCATGACTAAAAGAATCACGAAGCCAGCACCAAGCACTGGCAACCCCCACGACAGACTGTTCATGCTGCCCACTGCGCCAAACGCAAGCGTCAGCAACGCCGCACTGCCAACCAGCGGCCAGTGCGAGGGGGAGGGTACGAAGTATTTGCCACTGCTGGCGGAGGAAGAAGCACTCATCATGAGCTCGCTGGGTATGGAGTATCGAAAGGGATTTAACCGGGTCTGGCGTTTCCGCCGCCAGACTCCAGCTTGCCACGCGGGGCGGCAATGGCTGCCGGTCCTGTCCCCGGCAGCTCAAAGAATGTGTACGAAAGAGTGATCGTGTTCACATCTTTGGGCAACTTGGGATCAACGACAAAAACTACTGGCATTTGCCGCGATTCTTCGGCGGCAAACGATTGTTTGGTGAAGCAGAAGCATTCAAGTTTGCGGAAGTGCTCGGCCGCCGACGCCGGGCCGTAGCTGGGAACAGCCTGCCCTGTCATCGCCCGGGACGTTTGATTGCGAACCTCGTAGACCACTGTGGCCAACTCACCGGGGTGCAGGTTGAGCGATGCCACCTCCGGCTTGAACGACCACGGCAGGTTCCGCGTATTCGCATCGAACTCGACCCGGATCGTACGCGAGGTGTCAACCTGAGTGTTCTTGATTTGCTCAGGCTTCATGAAGTCGTTAACACCGGTCACTTCGCAAATCTTCTTGTAGATCGGCACCAGTGCGAAACCGAACGCGAACATGACGGCCACGAACACCGCCAGTTTGCGCAAGGTTACCGAGTTGTCAAACGAGAACATGCTGAAGACGGCCAAACTCAGTGCGTTCTGGCATACCAGACTGACAGCGCGATGCTCAACGCCACCGCGCCAAGCACCCATCCGGTAACCAGATTGCGACGTCGACGGGCTGCTTCAGCCGTTGCCGACGCCGTCAAGGCTTTGTTCCCGGCGGGTGACATGACTATTTGAATGCCGGAGGGGTCTCAAAGGTGTGATACGGCGCGGGAGACGGTACCGTCCACTCCAGTCCTTCTGCGCCATCCCATGGTTTGGCCGCGGCCCGCACTCCGCTCTTGCCAGCAATCATGCGAATGACAATGACAATGAAGAAAATTTGAGCCGTGCCGAACAGGAATGCGCCCACCGACGACACCATGTTCCACTCAGCGAACTGCATGGAGTAATCCGGAATACGGCGCGGCATACCCGCCAGCCCGAGGAAGTGCTGTGGGAAGAACGTGATGTTGAAGGCGATCAGCGACCACCAGAAGTGAATCTTGCCGAGCTTTTCTTCGTACATCCAGCCCGTCCACTTGGGGCCCCAGTAGTAAACCGCTGCGAACGCCGAGAACAAGGCGCCCGCGACCATCACGTAGTGGAAATGTGCCACGACGTAATAGGTGTCGTGCAACTGGATGTCCACCGGAGTCAGGGACAACACCAGTCCGGTGAAGCCGCCCAGAGTGAACAGGAAGAGGAAGCCGAGGCAGAACAACATCGGCGTTTCCAGCGTGATCGATCCCCGCCACATCGTGGCCAGCCAGTTGAACACCTTGACGCCAGTCGGTACCGCGATCAGCATCGTCGCAAACATGAAGTAGAGCTGACCGGCCACAGGCAGACCGGTTGTGTACATGTGATGGGCCCAAACGATGAACGACAGGATGGCGATGGACGCCGTGGCATAAACCATCGACGCGTAGCCGAACAGCGGCTTGCGCGAGAACGCCGGAATGATCTGTGACACGACACCAAACGCCGGCAGCTCGATGATGTACACCTCGGGGTGACCGAAGAACCAGAAGATGTGCTGGAACATCACCGGATCACCGCCGCCTGCTGCATTGAAGAAAGTGGTGCCAAAGTGACGGTCTGTCAACAACATGGTGACAGCACCCGCCAGTACCGGCATCGTCGCAATCAGCAGGAATGCAGTAATCAGCCAGGTCCATGCGAACATCGGCATCTTCATCATGGTCATCCCGGGAGCACGCATGTTCAGGATGGTAGTGATGATGTTGATCGAACCCATGATCGACGATGCACCCATGATGTGCACCGCGAAAATCATCATGTCCATGCCCATGCCTGCCTGGACGGACAGAGGCGGGTAGAGCGTCCAGCCGCCTGCAGCAGCCCCGCCCGGCACGAAGAACGAGCCAATGAGCAAAATTGCAGCTGGCGGGAGCAACCAGAATGACCAGTTGTTCATGCGGGCGAAAGCCATGTCTGGCGCGCCGAGTTGCAGCGGCAGCATCCAGTTCGCAAAGCCCACGAAGGCTGGCATGATGGCGCCAAAGATCATCACAATGCCGTGCAACGTGGTGAGCTGGTTGAACAGTTCGGGGCGGACCACCTGAAGTCCCGGCTCGAACAGTTCGGCGCGGATCAACAGCGCCATGATCCCGCCGGATATGAACATCGCGAAGCTAAACCACAGATACATCGAACCGATGTCTTTGTGATTAGTCGTGGTAAGAAAGCGGCTGATGCCGGTCGGGTGATGGTCGTGGTGTTCGTCGTGGCCCGGATTGTGATGCGCCGGATCGTGCGGAATACTTGCCATTTTGCTGCCTGCTCCTGGTGTCTCGTTATCTCTTGATCGCTTGGTGGTTGCGCCTACGATCCAGCGGGTAGCTGGCCCCCGTTACGCGCTTTGGCGAAATCAAGTGGCTGGGCGAATTCGGGGGCTTTATTGGACCAGCTGCTACGGGTGTACGCCATCACGCCGGCCAGGTCCTTGTCGGTCAAATGCTTGAATGCAGCCATCGCGGTGCCCGGTTTGCCGTTAAGCAGCAATGCGATCTGGGCTTCTTTCGCTCCGTTAACCACCTTGGAACCATCCAGTGCGGGGAACGTGCCGGGAACGCCTTTGCCGGTCGGTTGATGGCAGCCCTGGCAGCCGCCAGCACCTTCGTACACGGTTTTGCCATGCGCAACGAGTTCGTCGCGCGAATACACCTTGCTGTCGACGGCGACAGCCGCGGCGGCCGCCTTGCCAACACCGTACTTTTCTTTTTGGGCGGCGAGCCACTTGTCGTAATCAGCCTGAGTTTTCACCTCAACCACGATCGGCATAAAGCCGTGCTCTTTACCGCACAACTCGGCGCAGTTGCCGCGATAGATGCCGGGACGGTCTGCCCGGAACCATGCATCGCGGATGAAGCCCGGCACCGCATCCTGCTTCACCCCCAGCGCCGGCACCCACCAGGCATGAATGACGTCATTCGCCGTCAGCAGGACACGCACTTTCTTGCCCACCGGCACCACCAGCGGGTTGTCAACCTCGAGCAGATAGTTGTCGCCCTTTTTCTCGCCGCCCTTGATTTGCGCCAGCGGTGTCGAAAGGTTGGAGACGAATCCAAACCCGTCGTTGAGATAGTCGTAGCCCCACTTCCACTGGTAGCCAGTGATCTTGACCGTCATCTCGGGCGCGGAGCTGTCGCGCATGTCAAGCACCGCGCGGGTCGCCGGGAACGCCATGGCAAGCAGGATGAAGAAGGGAACAATGGTCCACACCGCTTCAACAGTGGCACTTTCGTGGAACTGGGCCGCCTTGTGGCCCTTGCTCTTGCGGTGAGCATAAAGCGAGTAAAACATTACGCCGAACACACCCACGAAGATGATCACGCAGATCAGCGTAATCAGCGTATGCAGGTCAAACATCTGCTGGGCAACCGCAGAGTTTGGAGGCTGCAGGTTCATCTTCCAGTCGGCGCTGGCGACAAACGGCAGCAGCGCGGAACCGAGGGCAACGAGGCGCGCCGCGTATGTGCCTTTGCCGGACGCTTGAGCGCGCCTGTTATGTTTGCCTGTATCCACCGAATCCATCCCGTTTCGCACGACTACACCCCAAATTCACGGCCGGCTGTAAATCCAGCCCCGTGTCCCGTAAAGGCCAGCACTGCTTCGATGCTGGTACAGAAACGTTCCCCCGCCCGTCCGACGCCATGGTCGAGCGTTTGGCCTGTCCAGACCAACACTGCGGAGCCCCGAAAAACCTTGGAAGTTTAACAAATCGCCCGTCAACCTTGATCCAGCGCAAGGATGTTGGCGAGCGCGCATGACGCAACGCGGCTGAAGGCTGAGTCCGCTCGACTAGTCAAAACCACGGGCACGCGGGCGCCCACGACCACGCCGGCACATTCGGCACCGCCAAGATAAACAAGGCTTTTGTAGAGGATATTGCCAGCATTGAGATCCGGCACCAGCAGGATGTCGGGATCACCGGCGACGTCCGATGCGAGCCCCTTGATCCGTGCCGCAGTTGCGGAAATTGCATTGTCGAAGCCAAACGGGCCGCCAACCAGCGCGTCGCCGAAAACCCCTTGTCCAGCCAGCGCTACGATCTCCTGCGCATCGAGCGTCGCCGGAATGCCCGGGTTGATGGTTTCCACGGCCGTGACGACAGCGACCTTGGGACCGACCACCCCCAAACGACGAAAGACGTCGCAGGCTGCGGCAACGGCGTCAGTTTTGGTTTGCAGATCCGGGTTGATGTTAACCACGGCATCGGTGACGCCAAGCAGCTTGTGATAGCGTGGCACATCAAACGCAAAGGTGTGAGTTAGCCGACGGGCGCCGCGAAGCCCCGCTTGGCGATCTAGTACAGCGCCCAGCAGTTCGTCGCTATGGAGGCTGCCTTTCATCAGCACTTGAACTACGCCTCCTGCTGCGTCAGCGACCGCGCGCCGCGCCGCATCCACGGGCGAGGTACCGCATTCAACGAATTCGATGGCATCGCGGGGCAGTTCCAGATCGATGCTTTCCGCGACGGACCGCAGCTGGTTCACCGGCCCGTACAGGACGGGTCGGATCAGGCCGAATGCCGCCGCGTCGATCGCTGCCTTCAGTGCTGAGGCCTCACAGGGATAGACGACCGCCGTCGTTGTCGGCGGGTGCGTTCGCGCCTTTTCTATCAGCGCCAGCAGGCGCGGATGCGTATCCATCTCGAGCAACGGCATTGCGGATCGCTACCAATCCAGGGTCTGACCGATTTGTTCGGCGGCCTCCTTGAGGGCCGGATAAAACTCGATCGCCTGCGCCACATTCATGCGCGACACCGGACCGTGCACGGCCACCGCAGCTACGACACGCTCCTGGTCGTTCATCACCGGAACGGCCAGGCAGCAAATGCCGGCGAGGTATTCCTCGTTATCCACGGCATATCCGCTGCGACGTATTTTGGTGAATTCAAGTTCCAGCTGGCGCAGCGAGGTCAACGTGTTCTTCGTATGGGCGATCAGCGGGGCGCTCGTCAGCAGTCGATCGCGCATGCGCTTCGGCGAGTGGGCCAGAAATAGTTTGCCGCTGGCGCTGGCGTACAACGGCACCTTGGAGCCAGCGTGCAGGTTAATGCGAAGCGGCCAGGACGACTCGACGCGGTCAAGATACATGACATAGTGGCCGTTGGGGATGGTCAGGTTGCAGGTCTCGCCAACCTTTTCCACCAGCTCTTCCAGAATGGCTCGCCGCGCCGAGCGGTGCGGAGAGTGCAGCAGCACGTTAGCGGCGAGGTTGGCTAGCCGTTCGCCCGGCACGTAGCGCTTGGCATCGGGTTCGCGCAGCAGCATGCCGGCCTCTTCCAGCGTAGTCAGGATGCGGAACACGGTCGGCTTTGGCAGGC